>Ga0256845_1001195_pt1 | contig 21459 bp, 20 predicted proteins | sample RiftiametaG_FD_189101 | JGI IMG/M metagenome (GOLD analysis project Ga0256845, IMG submission 189101) | Tube worm associated microbial communities from hydrothermal vent at the East Pacific Rise, Pacific Ocean - Riftia | ecosystem: Host-associated > Annelida > Integument > Unclassified ...
TCCTCCATTGCTTGGGTCTGTAGCAATGATGCCTGAAAGTTTTGCAAGTATCCAGTCTCCTATCATAGAAACTGAGGCTACTTTTTCATAACGTGTAGGTTCATTATTTTTAAGCCATAGCAAACGAGGTAATGCTCCTAATGCAAAGGTTTGTCCAGACTCTTGGTAAAATGCTTCTTCTATACCTTCATACTGCTCTTTTAAAAAGCGTACTTCTTTGTCTGCTCTTGCATCCACATTGGCTACACCCCAAATGGCTTCACTTTCGTGGTCATACACAACAATACCCTCACGCATAGAAGTTGCACTCACTGCCAAAATATCAGCACCCTTAAGTCTAGCTTCTTTTAAAGACTCTTGTATACACCAAACCGTTAAGTTCCAGTTCTTCTCTACATCAAAAGTCATAGAGTTGGGTACGCCTTCTACTTCTAAGTGTATCCACTCTTTTTGCGCGACAGATATTTGATTGCCTTTGGTATCAAATATCACAGCTCTTACTGAACCTGTGCCTGCGTCTATTGCCATTAAATATTTCATGATTTTCCTATTTTGTGGTCGGCTAAAGCCAACCCTATATTATAAAATAAATATTCATTTCCAACCCTTGTAGGGTTGGCTTCAGCCGACCAATATATTATTTCAATTTCGCCTGTTCCAATTCCCAGTATTCCATGTCAAAACTATCGGCTATAGAAATACTCTGGTAGCCTCCTAACTTATCTGCACGAAGCACTGCCATCATGGTATGTTCTACCACATCGTTAATGACATCTGCTTCTTTTTGTGTCTTACCAAAAGTGACTATACCGAACCCTTTTATAAGTGCATACTTAGGGTTAGTATCAAGCATAATTTCATCTGTTTTGTAAGCATTAAAATATGCTTCATAGGCTACTTTGAAATGTCTAAGCGCATCCTCAACATCCCAGTCTTCAACTACCAAAGGTATACGCTTTGTACGAAGTATGTGCTCAGGTGTCAGTACCCCTCGTGTTACTTTGTTTCGTAAATTATCTTGACTTGCATAGTAAACAGCTAAAGGTGTTTGATTGACATGCATAAACTTATCTATGTTTAAATCATCTAATTCAAAAGATATAGGTTCGATAACATCGAACACTACCTCAGCATTCTCAGCTAAAAAGTCCTCAGCTAAACTCACAGCCTCTATCATCTTGTCATACGACTTTTTCGCATCATCATCAAAGGTGAAGATACCGTGATTATGCAAGAGTATTCCCTCACAAGCATCCCAATCAAAATTATACTCTGTCATCTCATAAATCTTCTGAGCCAAGAGAAAACCTGGCATCACATAAGGAATAATGAGAAAATTCGGATAAAGTTCTTGAATCAGTTCTTTTCCTCTTTTAGAGTTAGATATGGTCACTACCGCATCTGCATGGGTATGGTCTACCACTTTAAAGGGTATGAGTGCATGGAGTATTGCTTCCACTGAGGGGTTGGGTGCACTTTTGTCTATCATCGCTGCTTTTTGTCCTGAGACCATGTCAGTATCTGAAAGGTTTTTCATCTTAGCCATCTCTAAAAGGGTAGCCATTTTCACAGGAGCAAAACCCTCTGCTTCTATGCTTACTAAGTCCCAACCTGAGCCTTTAACATAGAGTATCTCTTCCCCTTCTACCATACTTTTAACAGAGGTATTCCCCCCACCATGAAGGACTAGCTCATCACTCTGCCCTAACAAGTTTGAGGTGTAGACACGCATGTCAAGGTCTGTTTTGCACGCTGCTACTTTAGCATCATCCCATAGATTTTTCAAAGTCTATCCTAACACTTCTAGGTTATCTGAGTATTTATGTTCACAGTAAGGCTCGTAACTTGACTTGTACACTGCATAGTGTGCTGAAGCTTTGTGTCCATCAAGTGCTGCTTCATCTTCCCAAGACTCATACGCCATAAACTTTCTAGGGTTATCAGCATATTGAAATATCTCATAAAAAATCACACCAACTTCAGCCTTACTAGGCACTACCATCGCAGATAAAAGCTCTTTCATTTTCTTTTCATGGCCCTCTTTTGCTATAAATGTTACACGTTTTGTTATTGTCATTATTTTCTCCATTAGTTGTTGTTTTTGTTATTATACATGATTATTATTTAGGTGATTTTAGTTTAATTACTGTGTTAATAATCTAAGATTTGTACTCCACCTGGCATATTGGCATTATCCTTCTCCAATTTAATTATATAATGAGGAAATATATTTTCACATCTCATTCGAATTCTTTCAATCTTTTCATATCTCTTTGTATTTACAAGTCTAAAATACAAATACCAAGATAAAAACCAACACAAAAAAGGAATAAACCAATATTCTTGTCCTATGTCTGTAAATAGTGAGATAATAGACATAATTGTTATACCCCAAGCAAATAATCCAACTTTACCTACATATTCCGAATACTTCATATTTTTCTCACCAATTTTTTTTACCAAATCATCTCTATATTCAGAATACTCTCCAAATTCATAAGTAAAAATAGATGCTCTATAATGACCCGAAGCTAAAAGTACATTATTTTCTTTTTTATCATTTTTCCATTCACTTTCATTCAATAAAATAAGTTTGCCAGAATCGACATTTATACCAAAATAACCATTTTTTCTTTTATAACGATTATCTATCTTTAAATCATTAAATTCATTTACAATACCTATATCATAAGTAAATTCATCTTCTCCAGATACCAGACATAAATAATTTCTTTCACTTGTATCTTTATGTATATCTATAGATTCTAAGTATTTCAAATTTGAATCACATATAATTAATCTACCATTTTCAGAATTTATTTTAAATTTTTTCATATTACTCACCCTTACACCTCAATCAGCCTTCTGTAAAATAGCCTTCATCATACCCGAGTTCTTATCTCGTATATCTTTTATACCGGCATGACATTCTATACATTCATTTTGTATTTGGGCAAAGAGACAAACGCCAAAAAGGATAACAAAAATAATGATTTTTTTCATTTTCACAACTCCTACACGAAAGTCCATTAATATAGCAATCATTATAGCGAGTATTCATATTAGATTTACACGAATATGTTATAATTTACCAACTTTATACAGAAATGGACACCCACATGAAAAAACTTATTCTACTTGGATTTATTACATGTTTAACATTCTCTCAAGCAAAAATGCTAGATGCTATTGCCATTATTGTTGAGGGTGTGCCTATTACAACTGCAGAAATACGTGCCATCCAGACACAGATGTCCATTTCTAAACAAAAAGCAACCAGTCTACTTATACAAGATAGATTACAAAAATCAGCGATGAAAGACATTGCTATTGATGAAGGTGCCATAGACAGTAAAATATCTGCCATTGCTGCACAAAATAATCTTACCATACCTAAAATGCAAAAAATACTTAAAACACAAGGTACTTCTTGGAGTAAATATCGTTCTAGTATTAGAAATGCCATGAAAAAAGAGCAATTCTTTCAAACCAATGTTGTAAATTCTATCCCTACACCGACGGAAGATGAATTAAAACTCTATTATAATAAACATAAGAAAGAGTTCTTTGCTCCATCTAGCCTAAACTTAATAGAATATTCTGCCTCTACAAAAAATGCGATGAAAGATTTTTTACAAACCAAAAAGAAAAAAGGGGTAAAGAGTCGTTCTGTTAAAAAAATGACAAAAGATTTAAACCCTGCCCTACTTGGCAGTATACTCCAAACACAGGATGGTTCATACACACGTCCTTTCAATGCGGGTGACCGTTATATCTCCTACAAGGTAGTCTCTAAAAATGGAAAAGTAACCATGCCTTTTGATGCAGCTAAAGGTGCAGTTTCTGCAAAATGGAAACAACAGCAACAGACAAAAGCACTCAAAGACTATTTTGAAAAGCTCAAAACAAATGCCGATGTGCAATATATAAGATAAGGAATAAATGTGGGACTAAAATCCGATAAATGGATACGTGAAAAATCGATCAATGAAGCAATGATAACACCTTTTTGTGAAGGACTTGTAGGGGAGGGAGTTGTCTCTTATGGACTTAGCTCATATGGCTATGACATTCGTGTGACTGATGAGTTTAAAATCTTTACAAATATCAATGCAGAGGTCGTTGACCCTAAAGACTTCAATGAAAACAATGTGGTGGACTTTAAAGGTGATATTTGTATCGTTCCCCCTAACTCATTTGCATTGGCAAGAACGGTTGAGTATTTCAAAATGCCAAAAGATACCTTGGCTATTTGTCTAGGTAAAAGCACCTATGCACGTTGTGGTATAATTGTTAATGTTACCCCCTTTGAACCAGGGTTTGAAGGACATATTACGATAGAGATATCTAACACCACGCCTCTGCCTGCTAAAATCTATGCCAATGAAGGTATAGCACAGGTACTCTTCTTACAAGGGGATGAAGCGTGTGAAACAACCTACGCAGATAGAAAAGGTAAATATCAAAGTCAGACAGGTATTACACTGCCTAGGATATTAAAAACAAAATAATGTAACTCGTTACATCAGCCTACTGCTGAAGTAGTCTAAGCGACAGCGTAGTTTTTTGTGACTTTGTTCAAAAAGCGTCCTACCAAAAAGAAGAGTTGACTTTTTAGCTCTTCTTCCTATCTTCCCTTAAGGCAAATCTATCTATAATTTATTACCATACATTTTATATATTAGGAGAAAAGAATGGCATTTTTTGATTTTTTAAGCACGGCAGGAAAAAAGATACTCGGTCATGGTGATGACAATGAAGCTATCAAGAATGAAATAGAAACAAGTTTTTCTGAACTTCCAGTTCAAGGGCTTGTTGTAGAAGTAGATGGAGAGACTGTAGCACTTGGTGGAGTAGCTACTGATGTAGCAACAAAAGAGAAAGCTATACTCATTGCAGGTAATGTAGAGGGTATTTCACAAGTCAATGCAGATCAACTGGTAACACTTACTCAAATTTCTGAAGAAAACGTAAAAGCAGAAGAACTATTTGAACCTGTATTTTATACTATTGAGAAAGGTGATACGCTTTGGGGTATTGCATCTGACTTTTATAAGAATGGTAGCAAGTACCCTCTCATTGTTGAAGCAAATCTTGAAGTTATTAAAAATGCTGACCTCATCTATCCTGGTCAAGCAATACGTATACCTGAACTTATCGTTTAATAAAACCATCTAAGTATAGACATCTGTTAAGATGTCTATACTTCTTCCTCTTCTTGATAAATAGTAAGTGATGGAAAAGCAAACTCTAATCTATTTTCTTCCAATATTTGCATAACTTTATACATGACATCTTCTTTTACTGCTAGCCACTCATTCCAATCTGTTGTCTTTGTAAAACAATAGACAAGTATATTAATACTCGAATCTGAAAACTCATCCAAATAAACTAAAAGTGTTCGTTTCACTCCTAAGGTATCTTCTTTTGAAACAAGTTTTGCATTCTTATTCAGTCGTGCACTATAACTTGTATTGACAGTAGCAATACCCTTATGCTCTTTCAACATTTCACGAATAGCGATCACAGCATTATTAATATTTTCTGCTTTAGAATTATATTTTACACCTAACTTCATCTTAATTCGTCTACCAATCACACGCCTATTCCAATTTTTCACATCTCCATTTGCCAAGACACCATTAGGAATAGAGATCATTGCATTGTCAAAAGTACGTAAGGTTGTTACTCTCAAACCTATCTCAACAACCGTCCCCTCTTTCCCATCTGCGACTATCCAATCTCCTTGAGAAAATACATCACTCATAAGTATAGATAGGGTTCCAAAAAAGTTTGCAAGACTCTCTCTAGCCGCAAGTGCTACTGCAAATCCTCCTATCCCAAGACCTGACAGTACTGCCGTTAAGTCCACCCCTGCGATATAAAGAACAAGCAGAAGACCAAAAATAATAATAAGAAAATTAATAATTTTTATTGTTACATTAATCATCTCATCTTTGATTTTTTTATCAGAGTTTCCAATATGTTCTATTTTAATTCTAGCAATACTATTGAGTATCCTGTAAATAATAAAGGTAAAGAAAAGTGCATAAAGAATATTAAAAACCTTACTCATTAACGCAAATGTACTAAAATCATAATAGATATAAAGTGCCAACTCTAAATTAACTACAAGTAACAGATACGCTATAGGTGTCCTCACGTCATCTAGTATCTCTTCTGTATACTTTTTCATATACTTGGTTCGTAAAAAAAGTTTTTCTATAATTCCGTAAAGTACCTTACGTATAAAGTAAATAATTAAAGAGATTAAAACTATCCATGATAATTTGGCTACATCCAAACCTAAAGACTCTAGCCAAGGGTTTATACGTTTAACTAATGGCATTTTATTAAGATAAAGCACCGTTGAAAGTACATTATATTTTGCATACTTATTGAGACGATATACTTTATTCTCTGAAACAGAAAGATATTTTAGGATATTTCTATTTATCTCTAACAATGCATAAAAATCTTTTATATTTTTCTGTGCTTCTTTCAATCTTTTATCTTTTTTATTGATTAGCAGGTAGGGTTTATAATCAACGTCTGCCAATGCATGTACAGCCAGTTGATTTTCAGCAAAAAGATCATTCATTTTAACTTCAAAGTCATCAATAGTATAATAATCTAAAGCTTCAAATATTTTACGTACCATCTTATTTTGATCATGTATTACTCTATAAGACTTTATCTGTACTTCATCCCGTAATACAGCATATTTGTTGCCTACACGTTTGTTAATACGAATTATTTTTTCTAAATTAAGTATCTCTTTGTCAAACTTTTTAGGATTATTTAAAAAGTTTTCTTTCTGCAATAAAATAACTTCTAAAATATCATCATAAAATGCATCTTCTTCATCAGCAATATTTTTTATTTGCTCTTGTGTGATGTTGTTTTCATTCATTTTATATGTCAACGCTAATTGCTTTTCAATCCATGGCTGATACTCTGCATTCAAGTGTGTTACAAACACGATAAAGATGCTAAGAACTATAAATAACTGTTTAATAATAATATCCCTCTCTTTAAATTAGCTATAAGATTTTATACTATTATATACGAATTTCCATACAAATGTGTTACAATGCCAAAAATTCCTATATATAAAGTAAGTTATTTATGAAAAATTTAATTATTGTCGAATCACCAGCAAAAGCACGAACTATCACAAACTTTTTAGGCAAAGAGTATAAAGTCATTGCCTCCAAAGGACATATCCGTGATTTACCCAAAAGTACTTTTGGTATCACAATAGATGATGAGACAGGTGATTTAATACCCAAATACTCTATTCCTAGAGATGCCAACCCTATAGTCAAAGAACTCAAAAAACTTGCGAAGGAAGCCGAAACCATCTTTATAGCGACCGATGAGGATCGCGAGGGGGAAGCTATTGGTTACCATATTGCAAAAGCCATAGGTAAAGAGCCTACAGAGCTTCCACGTATTGTATTTCACGAGATTACGAAGTCTGCTATACAACATGCTCTAGAGACACCTCGCAAGATAGATATGGACTCTGTAGATGCTCAGCAGACTAGACGTTTACTAGACCGTATTGTAGGGTACAAACTCTCTCCTTTACTTGCCTCCAAAATACAAAAAGGACTCAGTGCTGGTAGAGTGCAAAGTTCTACTCTTAAACTTGTGGTTGAAAAAGAACGTGAAATAAAAGCCTTTAAGCCAGAAGAGTTCTGGACAATAGATGCACTCTTTCAAAAAAATATTGATGCTGCCATTTATGATTATAATGGGTTAAAAATAGACAAACTCACCATCAAAAATGAAGCAGATGCTACTGAAATTGTCACTGCTGCAAAGAGTGAGTCTTTCATTGTGACATCTATAGAAAAGACCAAACGTAAAACAAAAACACCTCCTCCATTTATGACATCTACCCTACAACAAGCTGCTTCTACACAATTAGGCTTCTCTCCTAAAAAGACTATGATGGTTGCACAAAAGCTTTATGAAGGTGTAAAAACCGATAAAGGAAGCATGGGTGTCATCACCTATATGAGAACCGATTCGATGAACCTTGCGAAAGAAGCTGTAGAAGGAGCTCGAGAGTATATCAAAGCTACGTATGGTGATAAATATTTACCAAGTAAAGCTAAGTCTTATGTCACGAAGTCAAAAGGAGCACAAGAGGCTCACGAAGCCATACGTCCTACGATGGTAGAGTTTGATTCTAAAATGGCTGCTGATTACCTCTCTGTAGATGAACTTAAACTCTATAGACTCATCTACAACCGTTTCTTAGCCTGTCAAATGACAGAGGCAGAATTAGAATCTCAAAGTATACTCTTTAAAGGGGATAAATGTACCTTTAAGGCATCAGGGAGAAAACTTCTTTTTGATGGTTTCTATAAAGTTACAGGACACGGAGACAAAGATAAACTGTTACCAGATCTAGAAAAAGGTCAAGAGGTAAATCTTGATGATATCAAACCCGAACAACACTTTACTGAGCCTCCTGCGCGTTATAATGAAGCAAGTCTTATTAAAAAGTTGGAGTCACTAGGTATTGGTCGTCCAAGTACCTATGCACCTACTGTTACAACATTACAAACACGTAAATACATTGAACTAGAGAAAAAACGTATCCACCCTACAGAGATAGCTTTCACGGTAACAGAGATGCTAGAAGAGCACTTCCCTGAAATCGTGGATTCTGGATTTACTGCAAATATGGAAGAGACTTTAGATGAAGTAGCCGAAGGAAAAACATCTTGGCAAACTATCTTAAAAGAGTTCTACACACCATTTTTAAATAAAGTAGAAGATGGAAAGAAAAATATTAAATCTCTCAAGATTGCTATTCCTACGGGAGAAGATTGTCCCAAATGTAGCTCTGAACTTCTTTTACGTAAAGGGCGTTATGGTGAGTTCATCGCTTGTTCCAACTTCCCTAAGTGTAAATACACTAAAAATACCGATGGTACAGAAGTAGAAGGTCCTGAAGAAACCGATGAGAAGTGTGAGAAATGTGGCTCTATGATGGTCATAAAGAACTCTAAGCGTGGTAAATTTCTTGCTTGTTCTGCCTATCCTAAGTGTAAAAATGCCAAGTCACTTGAACCTGCTAAAGAACTGACTGTTCCTTGTCCAGAGTGTGGAGGAAAACTTCAAGAACGTGAAGGTAGACGTGGAAAATTCTTTGGATGTGTAAACTACCCTAAATGTAAATTTATTGCTAATTTTGAACCTGTAGATAAAAAGTGTCCAGAGTGTGACTACACTATGGGTAAAAAGACACTCAAAGCTGGTGATATCTATGAGTGTTTCAAATGTAAAACGAAAGTAGATGCGTAGACCTATGTCAAAGCAGATATTTTTATGTGCCATTAATAATATCCTCTCTGGCACCTGTGCAGAAGATTGCAAATTTTGTACACAATCTGTACGTTATCATGCAGATATTGAACGCTATAACTATAAAAAAATAGACCAAATCGTCCAAGAAGCCAAAAGTGCCAAAGCTCAGGGAGCATTAGGGTACTGTCTTGTAACCGCAGGAAAAGGACTTGATGACAAAAAAGTTGACTTTGTTGCCCGTGCAGCAGAAGCTATTAAAAATGAAATAGAAGGACTTAACCTTATTGCATGTAATGGTACGGCAAATAAGGAACAACTTACGTATCTCAAAAAGCATGGCATTGACAGCTATAATCATAATCTAGAAACTTCAGAGCGTTACTATGCAGATATATGTAAAACACATGCATGGTCTGAACGGTATGAAACATGTGAAAATGTAAAGTCTGTAGGTTTAGCCTTATGTTCTGGTGGTATTTTTGGTATGGGGGAGACAAGTGAAGACAGAGATGAACTTCTTAAATCTATTGCTTTCCTCTCTCCAGAATCAACACCACTTAATTTTTACCACCCTAACCCTGCCCTACCTATTAAGACAAGAAACATTGAACTTGATGAAGCAATTAACATTATCAAACAAGCGCGTAATCTTTTAGGTGAAGATAGCCTACTCATGGTTGCTGGTGGACGAGAGCTACTTTTTAATGGCAAAGAGGACCTTATGTTTAAATCTGGTGCCAATGCAATGGTGATAGGTAACTATCTAACCACAGAAGGTATAGAAGCAAGTGCTGATAAAAAGATGCTCTCTACCCTAGGCTATGAGGTAGCCAAAAGTTGTGATACACACTAATATTACCCTTATCCTCATCCTTTCTCTACTGATTTGGGGAAGTCCCTTTGTTGCAAAAACATTACGTCTTCCTATTCCTTCTGTTGAAATTATTTTAGGTTCTATTGTTGCCTATTTTGGATTTATTGGCCATAACCAATATTTTGACCTTATTGCAGAAGTAGGATTCCTGTATCTAATGTTTTTAGCAGGGATGGAAGTAGATCTCAAGGAGATTACACGAAGCCCAAAGGCTGTCATACAAAAATCTATACTTTTTTTATTCCTCATGCTGATGATATCGATTGGCTTTGGGTTTATTTTTGGGTTAAATACTATTGTAATCATTTCTATGCCACTTATATCTATAGGCTTATTGGCAACATTATCTAAAGTATACGGGAAAGAAGAACCTTGGATACGTTTGGCCTTCATTGCAGGTGTATTGGGAGAGATAATAAGTATAGCAGCACTTACTATCTTTGATGCAGCGAGTACCACAGGTTTCAACCTAGAACTAGTGATTAAAATTGCTTACTTACTACTTTTTATTGTGGTCATTTATATCCTTTATAAAATGCTACATCTTCTCTTTTGGTGGTTTCCTGAACTTAAAGGTATTCTTGTGCCTAAGGCAGATACATCTTCTCAAGATATCCGTCTTGCTATGTCTCTCTTTTTCATACTTATAGCCGTAATGCTTTCACTTGATTTAGAACTTGCCTTGGGTGCTTTTATCGCAGGAATTGCTATCTCTGCATTTTTTCATCAGGAAAAGGCACTAGAAGAAAAAATGTCTAGTTTGGGTTTTGGTTTTTTAGTCCCCCTCTTTTTTATCCATGTAGGGGCTTCATTTGATCTCAATGCTCTACCTCTAGAAGGTGTCGTTTCTGGAGCATTACTTATTACCGTACTTATGCTAGTCTCAAGAGTACTTGCGGCAATTATATTAAAAGGGATTTCCGGCTCAAGAGATGCACTACTTGTAGCACTTTCTCTCTCTATGCCATTGACATTACTCATTGCTGTTGCAACGATAGGTTACGAGACAAAACTTTTAGATTTACTCACTTACTATCAACTCATCTTAGCAAGTATCTTTGAAATTCTTATCTCAATGACCGTTATTAAAGTGTTACAAACAAAGAAAAATAAAGAAGACGATTAATCTTCTTTGTTCATCTCATTCACTGCATCTTCATAAGCTTGGTCTGCTGTTACTTTAGCTTCTTCATTTTCACGTGTTAGGTTGATGTCAACTATACTCGTTTTTTTATCTTGTTCACTCTGTTTTACTTCAGTAGCTTCTTCTTTCTTTGGTAGCTCTTGTTGCACTTCTTGTTTTGGTGATTTTTCTATAGTAACTTTCTCAAGCTCTTGTTTCTTCTTCAGCTCTTCTTGCACAGACTGCTTGGTTTCTACTACATTTTGAGCTGATGCTTCTTTTTCTAAAGCAGCCGTCTCTTCTACTTCTTGTTGAGCTAATTTTTCAGCTCTTTGTTTTTCATATGCTTCAACTTCACGTCTCTCTACATCTTTTTTAGCTTCTACTTGTCTAAGTTCTTCTGCTCTTAGTTGTTGTAATTCAGCTTCTTTTTCCTTTACCGCAGCCAAAAGTACTTGCTTCTCTTGTGCTTCTTTTTCTACTTCTGTCACTTGTTCATTTACAACTGTAACAGGTTCTGCGATTACAGTATCTAATGATTTAGCTACTTCATTTTCACCCTCTTCAATAACTGGTGTAGGTGTAACAATCTCTTTATTTTCATTGACTTCATCAATCGTTGGCTCTTGAACTACTTCTTCTTCAGCCGCCTCTTTTAACTCTGCTAACCTTTTTAGTTCAGAAAGTAAAACTTCCTGCTCTTTATCAAGTTTTCCAAAATTTTCTTTTAAATCAAATGGATTATCTGATGCATGTGCACTCACAAGTAGTACCACTATTCCTGCCCATAAATATTGTTTCATACTTTTTCCTTGCCTAATGTTTAATAGTGCATTATATCACACAAATTGATTACTCTTTTGGTTCCAACTGTTTTAACTCAAAAAATTCTTTTTGAAGTCTTTGATTTTTAATCTTTATAGCTCTTTTTTCTTGCAGTAATTCCTGTTTCTTCGTTTTTAGTTGATTCAAAACAGTAAGAGAATTTTCTCCATACATTAAGATACCCACATAAATACCAAACAGAAGAATGCCCAAAACTGTCACCAAAAAAGTTTTAAATGAAAATCCAGCAATCCCCTCTTCGTTTTTAGTCTGTATCATGATAGGTACGCTTTATTCACTAAAGAGTGTTGCACCTAAGTACTCAAACTGCCCAAGCTCATCTTGGATTTCTAAAAGTCTATTGTATTTAGCGATTCTATCTGAACGTGCCGTTGAACCTGTTTTGATTTGCCCCGTATTGAGTGCCACTGCAAAGTCAGCGATGAAAGTATCTTCACTCTCTCCAGAACGGTGACTCATAACACAGTTATACCCATTACGTTGTGCAAGACGTACTGTTTGCATTGTCTCAGACACTGTACCAATCTGATTTGGCTTGATAAGGATAGAGTTTGCTATATCTTTTTCAATCCCTTCTGTTAAAATAGCCACATTGGTTACAAATAAATCATCTCCAACAAGTTGCACTTTATCACCAAGTACCTCTGTAAGATGCTTCCAACCTTCCCAGTCATCTTCATCTAAACCATCTTCGATAGAGACGATAGGGTATTTCTCACACATATCAGCATAGTATGCTGTAAGTTCAGCAGAGGTGATTTCTCTATTTTCAGACTTAAGGACATAAAGTCCTTCATCATTTCTCAATTCACTCGCAGCGACATCAAGCGCAATAGCTATCTGCTCACCAGCTTTATAACCAGCAGCATCAATAGCCTTCATAATCACTTGAAGTGGCTCTTCGTTTGAACTTAAATTTGGAGCAAATCCACCCTCATCACCGACAGCTGTACTCTCACCCATACCATCAATAATTTTTTTAAGATTATGATAAACCTCAGCACAGGCTCTAAGTCCTTCTGAAAATCTATCAAATCCAATAGGCATTACCATATACTCTTGAAAGTCCACAGAGTTGTTTGCGTGTTCTCCACCATTGATAATATTGAGCATCGGTACTGGCATTACCACAGCATTTGCTCCACCAAGATAACGATACAGTGGCATCTTCATGCTTACTGCTGCTGCACGTGCAACTGCCATAGAAACACCTAGTACTGCATTCGCACCAAGGTTTCCATAGTTTTCAGTACCATCTACTTCTTTCATAGTAAGGTCTATTTCTGCTTGGTTAAACGGGCTAAGTCCTACCAATGCATCGTAAATGGCACCATTTACATTTTCACACGCTTTAAGTACCCCTTTACCCATGTAACGGTCACCACCATCACGGAGTTCTAAGGCTTCACGTTTTCCTGTACTCGCACCACTTGGCACAATGGCATTTTCTACGGTACCATCACTAAGGCTTACGGTTACTTTAACTGTCGGGTTTCCCCTAGAGTCCATTACTTCTGTTGCTACGATTTCATCAATAAAAATCATTACTATCCCTTACGTTATAATTAATCTTTTTATTTTATCTAAAAATTGCTGATAGCTCAATAGTAAGGAAAGTGAACACTTGTTAATTTATATACAACTTCCCCTATACAGCGTTAATATAAGGAATAATATTAGATAATATTATTCCTTATATATTCTCTAATATCTTCTTATAATTCGTATATATAGGATTTTTCTTATCAAAATATTCCAATACTACCTTTGTATATCTATCATAAGGATTTTTCTCTTTCCCTAGTACCCAACGTTTGCTATAGGGAATATCATAACTATTAAAAAATGTAGTAAATGGTACAGGAAAATCTGTTCCAAAAAGTAACTTTTCATGCACCTGAGTCTCTAAACTCAAATGATGCAATGCCTTTGCCCGAATAGGTGTCAAAAGTGCCGATATATCTGCATAAAGATTATCATGTTTTTTTAGCATATCTAGCAGTCTAAAATACTCCTTGTTAAAGTATTTAGGATTTTTAGAAAACATAGCACGTAAGCCAAAAGAGTCATAACTTAGTGCCATATGTGCTGCAATAACTGTTACTCCTGCACGAAGTGGAGCATCTAACATCTCTATACTCTCACACGCTTTATAGGAGTGTATACTACTCTCATTTCCTACGTGCACGATGAGTGGTAAATCCAAAGATGCTAGCTTCTCAAAGTAAGGTCTATACCTTTCCTCAGAAGTATCTACATTCCAGTAATTTTGTAAAAATTTTGCACCTTTAAATCCAAGGGCTACATACTTATCTATTAGTTCCAAAGCATCAGGTCGCTTAGGATTAATGGAGAAAAAAGGTATCACCACATCTTTATGCTTCTCATAGACTGCTAACAAATCATCATTGGTCGCACAAACAGTGATATCTTTATGTATACATACCCCCTCATCATCTACTCTCTCATCCACCCCAAAAAGCACCATTTTTTTTACATATTTTGAAGTTCTTGCATTATTGGTCAATCCTTCTACATACGCTTCATAAGGATTCTCTATCAATGCTTTAGGTTCCATACCAAATTTTTTTGCAAAAAATCGTATCGCCAATTTATCATAAAAGCGGTCAAACTTGACTTCAGAGCTTAGTAAATGCGTGTGTATATCTATAGTTTGCATTTTATGTTTCCTTATCTTCTAAATTTTTATTTTTCTCATCATAATCAAGCATCACTCAACCTCTTGTACATTTAAAATCCAAAAATACACCCTATTCATTACTTCATCCTTATATTATTGCGAAAACTTAATACCCATATTATATGTACTAAAAGGGATAATCCTCTCCTCTTCTATCATGAAGTTGCACTCTCTTTTTATGTTTATAGCATCAAAGTTTACCATGTCTGAAAACTCCGATATGACCAATCTGTAGACGTTTTCGTATCCCATATCTTCAGGGGTTAAGAAGCTAGGCCAACAGCAGAAGAGTTTCTTTTTTACTTTGTCTTTTAAGATGCCTGTACCCATGGCAGTGTCAAGGCTCACTGTCTCTATGACACTCTTTACAAACGCCTTATCTTTTTCAAATATCACCGTACCTTTATGCTCTGTTATCAACGACTTTGGTAGTTGTCCTGTTACTGGGAAAAGCTCTGCAAAAGCGTTTCCATCCTTATCTTTTTGCATCGTTTTTGCAGCGTAGCCTACACCTATTTTGTGTGGGTCACAAGGCAATGGAATCATGTCTTCTTTGGTAAAAGGGTTGTTTTTATCATCTATAATAATCTGTCGTATCTGCGAAAGTGTGATACGAAAATCACCACTTGCTTTTATGCGTCCTGCCTCCTCTACTGGCTGAAACACTACACCTCTTACGCATCTATAGGTTCGTGAAAAACGTATGACCTCTGGTATCTCATGCTCATTGAGTCCTTTTTTTACCACCATTACCAATGTTGTGGAGATGTTGTATCTCTCTAGCATCGCTAACGCTTTTAGCCGTACCGTTGACATATCTTGAGCTCGAATATCTTTAAGTACAGAAGGCGTAAGTGAATCAAACTGCAAATAGACTTCAAACCCACCACCCAAAGCCTTAAGTGCCTTGACAAAGCTCTCGTCTTCTGCGATTTTGATACCATTTGTATTTAGCATCAGATGTCTTACAGGTGAAGCTTTGAGGTATTTCAGAATTTTTACTATTTCAGGGTGTGTAGTTGGTTCACCTCCTGTAACCTGAATAAGATCAGGCTCACTCTCGGTCTCTAGCAGGGTAGAGAGCATCTTCTCTATGCTCTTCATACTTCTGTGGTTACCAAGCCCTGGTTCTGCTGCGTAGTAGCAGATATTGCACTTCATATTACACTCATCGGTTATGTTAAAGAGTGCAAGACAGGGGTGGTTTTGGTGTTGTGGGCAGACACCACAGTCAAAAGGACACCCACGCAGTACTTTTGTTAGTGGTTTTTCAGGTAAATCTGGTGCTTTTAGGTACTCATCACAGAGCTTATAGTAGTCAAAATCTGTCGATATTTTGACCATACTCTCTCCACATTTGGGACAAAACTTGCGTAAAAACACCTCATTGTCTTTGGTGACGATGTGTGTATCTATAAGATGATTTAAGTTGCCACATAGGTGACAAAAACTTTGAGTAGCGGTTAGGAATAGATCATATTTTGTTGAATAGCGTGCCATCTGCACTCCTTTTTAGATAGATGATGGCATAGACCACCAAGACCAAACAGATAAACTGAAACAGATTGAGTCCAAAAGCTATACTGCTATAGGGCTTAAGAAACTCCCATACAAACCGTTGAGAGGCGTAGTAGAGTACAAATAGATAAAAAATATTCTCCTCAAAGTAGGCTCTTTTGTGCCTATATATCCACATACTATAGAGGAAAAAACCAAACATCATACCACTCTCGTAGAGTTGTACAGGGTGTCGCAAAACAGCATCTCCAAAATCTACACCCCAAGGCAGTGTGGTTACTACACCATAGGTATAGTCATCAAGCCCTACCATAAAACACCCCACTCTCCCTATAGCGATACCCAATGCCAAAGAGGGAACAAAGTACGCCCCAGTTGACCCCCTGATGCCCGTAAAGTACTTGAAAAACTCTATACTTACAATGGCTCCAAATATTGCACCCAAGATAGATTTACCTAAGACAATATGCTCTTGTGAGTCCAGATATATATTGAGCGAACCTACCACTATAGCACCCACTACAAACCCAACAATAAGTAGTGTATAGTAGTTGTCCCTATCTTTTTTTGATAAAGTACTCTTCTGCGTACTGCGTATATGTCTCTTGATATAAAAAGCTGCCATATATGAGAGTAGGTCAAATATAAAATGAATAAACATAAGCTATCTCACTCCCATGACAAATCCATTACACGAAAATATATTGACAACCAATAAGAGAAAAAATCCTCTTAAAGCAACCATGTATGTCAAAAGTCCATCATTGTCACTCTTTACATCTTCTCTATATGCTTTGTAGATACGGTAGAGATAGTATATAAAAAACCCTATGCTAATAGGTGCTAAAGCCTTTGACAACACAATATTTTCTGCGTACCCCATACTATTCATGGAGGTCTGCACGATAATCATCGTCACAAAAAAAGATAACAATACTGCTACTGACCCAAGTATAAATCTAAAAACTTTTTTCATCTTCTCTCCTTGTTAATATGTAGAAAAAACCTCTTCAAGTTGTTCTGCTTCTGCTAAATCTTTAGGTGTTATCATCACTCTATCTAAAGGGATTTTATTTTCTATTACCTAATTCCTATTCTTTAATTTAAAGAAAATAAAACTACTAACCAATCCAAAGATCAGTATACATAGCATTATAAAATCTAAATAATATTCTATATTTATCACTTTATTTTCAGCACCTAACATATACCATTTTGCTATGATTAATTTTTCTAAAATATAAACAAAAACTGCACTTATATAAAATGAAAATACTGTTACTCTATTTGTAAAAAGTATACTGACAAATAAAGCAACAAATAGTGAAATCTTCATAGCCATTCTAGAATGGCCTCCCAGTGCAATTGTAGTTATTATTTCAAAATCACCATTTTCACGGATAACTTCGCTCATAGGCAAAAATAATAATTGCAGAATATAATCAATAAACTGTAGTGAAATAAAAATGCTCACAACAAATACAATTATAATTTTCCATATTTTATTCCCCATCACTAAGCTCCCCAGCCACTCTCTTAGCCCCTTTAAAATCAGCCTTCCCCGTACCAAGTTTAGGTAACTCTTCTACCTTGTAGTATTCGCTAGGCACAAACAGAGGGTTAAGCCCCAACTCTTTTACTTTTGCTTGTAGCTCTTCTACTTCCATCTCTCCTTCTAGGAGTAGCACCAACTTCTCACCCTTTTTAATATCAGGCAGTGCTGCTACTGCTATTTGGTCATTTTCACCTAGTACCTTAGCTATTTCACCCTCTACAAGCCCTAGACTCACCATCTCTCCTGCTACTTTGGCAAAGCGACTGTAACGGTCAACAATGGTGAGGAAACCATCTTCATCTAATCGTCCTTTGTCTCCGGTGATGTACCAACGTATGCCATCTAACTCTTTGATGACTGCTTCGGTCTTTTCAGGGTCTCCGATGTAGCCTTTCATAATCTGCGTACCACCGATAAGGATCATCCCCTCTTCACCTGTTTTAAGCTCCTCAAAACTCTCTGGATCTACTATCTTAAAGCTACTTCCTGGAACGGGTAGTCCAACAGTACCTACCTTATGTCCTATCTGTGGTTTCCAAGAGTCTTGCATGAGTACGTCTGGTATGTTTATAGATGCTACTGGTGTTGTCTCTGTCGCACCATAACCCTCGTAAATGTCATGTCCAAATTTCTTTTTAAAGTCATCACGTATTTCTTGTGGTAGCTTCTCTGCTCCTGCTATGACCATACGTAAGTTTTTAAACATCAGAGGATGTAACTTTTTATTACGGGTATAAAGTCTAAAGAACGTGGCTGTTGCAAAGAGCATACTTGCCTCATATTTGGCTGCCATCTTACCTATACCAAAACCATCTGTTGGGTCTGGATGACAAACAACGGGTATACCCTCTATGAGAGGTAGCAATGTGGTTACCGTTAATCCAAATGAGTGGAAAATAGGCAGCGTGCCAAGCATCACATCATTGTCATTAGGGTTGATAAGTGTAATGGCTTGCTTGATGTTCCCCATCATGTTTCTATGGCTAAGCTCTATACCTTTTGGTGTACCTTCACTACCACTTGAAAAGAGTATGGCAGCTGTATCATCTAGTTTTGCATCTTTCACATAGAACAGACTAAGTAATGATGTAGGTAACACTTTCACCATCATAAGAGTAAAGAGACCTTTTGGTTTACTCATCATCGCTTTAATATCTTCTAGGTAAATAACCTCTACCGTACTAAGTACATCAGTAAGATCAAACCCTTTTGCTTTAAGCTTTGTGACAAACTGCTGTGAAGCTACTATTGTCGTAATATTAGCAATCTTTAGGGCATGAAGCAGTGATGCTTCACCACTGGAGTAATTCAAGTTGACAACTGTTTTACCAAGTGTCAACAGTGCCATATTACCCATAGAACCACCTACAGACGTAGGGAGTAATACACCTATATTTTGACTCTGCTTAAGCATAGGTTTTAATGCAGAAGCTATCATCACCGTACCTGTAATAAATCTGTCTCCACTTACTTCTAACCCAGTAGAGTCAGCCATACAAAGTTTATTACCTTGTTCTTTAGCAGACTTTATCCATGCTTTTTGTAATGTAGGTAGGGTATTTGCATAGGTTTTCCAACTTTGTACAGAAAGGTCAAATACAGATTTTTTGACTTCATTAGCATCAGAATGCACATCTAAGGCTTCACCAAAAGTAACTGAAATATCTTTACTCTTATTGCGTTTCATTTTTTGCGATGCATAAGAGAAATTATCTTCCCAAAGACCTCTTAAGTAAAAAGGAACGATGATAGCATCTTCAGCATCTTTAGTAGCCAGTTCAAAACCTCTTTGGAATGCCCCTAAGTGACCATTACGAGAGAGATGTCCTTCAGGAAACAGTGCCACTGTTTCACCACGGTTAAGTGCTTCTGTTACTAATGCTAATGCCCCTTTGCTTCCACGACTCGAAATGGGTATCACTCCAAAGAAGTCTAAAAAAGGTTTAACATACCATTTTTCATAGTAGCTACGCTCCATCACAAAACGTATTTGTTTTGGGTATGCCATTTGTAAAATTGCCCAATCTAAAAAAGAGACATGGTTACCTAAAAGAAGTACCCCTTTGTCTGCAGGTATATTTCTAAGTCCATCCACATGTAAACGGTACTTAAACCCTATAAGCATACGTACTACATAACGGATGAGAGATTGAGGGAGTTTAATAAATGTATAGCCCATCCCAATAAGAGAAACCGTAGCTATGATGTAAAATAACCCACTTGCACTCCACTCAAAATAACCAAAAAGTGCCGTAAGTATGAGAAAGAAAAACATACTAACATTTTGCATAAAGTTGTTACCTGCCAATATCTTACCTAATATGGCTGATGGTGTGGCAAACTGTATAATGGCGTTTAGAGGTACGATAAAAAGCCCTGCTGAAAAACCAAATACAAATAGAGCCATACCCAAACTACCAAGAGAGCCTAGTGTAGGCAGGACAAAGAGCGTCACCGTCACACCCAATGCTCCTAGAGGTATAATGCCTGTCTCAATATAGTTTTTGCTTACACGTCCTGCCCACATAGAGCCTACTATCATCCCTGCTCCAGAGAGTGCCAATAACCCTTGTGCTGTAACCGTATCGGTAATATCCAATGTTGATTTAAGATGCTCTCCAAAGATAGCTAACACTACTTGTGACACACCCCACAAGATACTTAAACCGATAATACTTAACCATACTGCATTATTTTCTTTAATCACAGAGAGATTCTCTTTTAGATAGTGTAGGTTTTTATACTCTTTAGGCTCAAAAGTCATAGATTCATCTACTTCAACTGCCTTAAATGTTTGTACCAAACGTCTTGCCAACAGATACTCAACAATACTTGCTCCGATAAGCAGGTACCCTACAGGAGCTATATAGTTCAGTATCTCTGAAGGCACTATACTACGCTCTGCCAAAAGTGATTCGAAGAAAATAGAATATATTACTGCTCCAGCTAAAATAGAGACTATCGTCACTGATTGCACCAATGCATTAGCTGGGGCTAAGTTTTCATTACCTGTCATCTCTTTAATGAGCCCATACTTTGCAGGAGAGTAGATGGCACTTTGTGCAGCAAGTACAAAAGTAAGTCCAAAGGCTACCCAAAACCAACCCATATAGTAAGAGAAGAGTATCAATGTCGTAATACCAATGGCTGAAGCAGAAGCATACTCAATCACTTTTACTTTTGGATACTTATCGGATATAAACCCTGCAGGAGAAAAAAGAAAAATAAATGGTAGTAAAATAAGTGCATTGACGATAGCCGTAAGCACAATAAGTTCAGAACCATCATACGCTTTAAAAATCGTATTTTGTAAAATAATTTTATGCCCTAAGTCAGTCATGGCATTAAGCAAGATAATAAAGATGTAAGGGGTAAACCCTGAAATTTTAAATAAATTTTTCATCTATACATCCTTGTTAATAATGTTTTTGTGTGTCTGTACAGTGTGCATATTGAATATATAAGGCTTGAGTGTTAAGACCAAATCAAAAAGGAGCTCATAACGTGCATTATGT
>Ga0256845_1001196_pt1 | contig 21449 bp, 18 predicted proteins | sample RiftiametaG_FD_189101 | JGI IMG/M metagenome (GOLD analysis project Ga0256845, IMG submission 189101) | Tube worm associated microbial communities from hydrothermal vent at the East Pacific Rise, Pacific Ocean - Riftia | ecosystem: Host-associated > Annelida > Integument > Unclassified ...
ACTTGAAAGGCATATTGCATTAAAAATATTGTAAACATCTCTCACCCCAGTATGCCTTACAACTCCTTTGTATGAACCTATTAAAAGGAAAGATATAGATCCTATTACCATAATCACTGGCAACTGAACAAGCAACATCTCTACCTCAAAATTAAATGTAAGATTAAATCTAATAATATAAGAAAGAATAAACGCAATACCGATTGTTAATACATCAATGGCCAATACCACCCATTTGGACGCATATTTGTGCACATTACTAGATATGTAGTTTTGTATCATTGTAGTAGGTCTTTAATTCTGTTGGTTATTTGGAATAAATCATTTTTATTTAAATTAGAACCACTTGGCAAACAAAGGCCTCTTTTAAACAAGTCTTCAGAGGTGCCATCCAAAAATGCACGGTAACTTTCAAAAATGGGCTGTTTATGCATTGGCTTCCATAATGGCCTAGATTCTATATTGGCTTCATTCAACACTCTTCTTATTTCCTCACGAGTACTAAAAGATGGTGTTAAAATACATGTTAGCCATCTATTTGAGAAAAAACCGTCTGCTTCTTTTAAGAATTCTATTTCTGTAATTCCATTTAACTCTGCAACATAATGCTCATGGTTGTTTCTTCTAGCTTTTACCCTATCATCCAACACTCGTATCTGTCCTCTACCAATTCCAGCTAAAACATTGCTCATTCTATAGTTATATCCTACTTCAGAATGCTGGTAATGTGGCGCTTCATCCCTTGCTTGTGTTGATAAAAAAATAGCTTTATCTACAATTGCTTTATTCTTGGACAACAATGCCCCCCCTCCAGAGGTAGTAATTATTTTATTTCCATTAAAGGAAAAAATAGAAACGTCACCAAAACTGCCACATTTTACTCCGTGATAAGAACTCCCTAGTGCTTCTGCACTATCTTCCAACACCGGTATGTTGTAATAATCCGCTATTTTTTTAATGGCTTCTACTTTATACGGCATTCCATACAAATGCACTGCAACAATGGCTTTAGGCTTTTTGTTTTTTTGCAATCTATCTTTTATTGCTTCTTCTAAAAGTTCTGGTGAAATATTCCAAGTATCTTTTTCACTATCAATAAAAACAGGTTTGGCCCCCAAATACATTATTGGATTTGCTGAAGCCGAAAATGTAAAACTTTGACACAAAACTTCATCTCCTTGTCCAACACCCAGCAATTTTAAACCTATATGAATAGCAGCGGTTCCTGAACTCAATACTGCTACTTTCATTTCTGAACTTAAATAGCTTTCTATATCCTCTTCAAAACCGTTAACGTTTGGTCCAAGTGGGGCTATCCAATTAGTCGCAAATGCTTCTTCAACATATTCTTTCTCTAACACCCCCATATGAGGAGAAGAAAGCCATATCTTATCTTTTATAATTGTCTTATTCATTAATTATGCAATATAAAACACAAAGTGGTGAAATTCAAGGTTTATCATTCTAAAAAAAACATTTTAAACCTTATCCATTTAATTTAAGATGAACTTAAAACTTTGGCTATTGAACAAGTAAAAATATACCTAAATTTAGTATTTACTTGTTTATGCGATTATAATTCGCTCAATGATAGGAAAATTCGATTAAGTGGGTCATTATAGATATTCATCAAACAAATTAGGAGCATTGAGCTTATCAAAAAGTCAAGTATATCATATAATTTTCTAACAAAATAGGTTTCTTAAAACTACCTATTTCCAAAAAAGAACCATTAATGATATTCCTCTGACTTCATTTTGGTGAAATGAAAAACAAAATTTATTTATTAGACCTTCTCCAAAACCATCCTTGATAATTTTAGTTTTGACCTTTCTTTAATTAAGGAGTGTATTTGAATACTACAAGACAAAGTCTAAGTTTTTAAAAAAAATAGTCAAACAATTATAATGAGCTTATATGTAACAATGGGTTTTAAATTTTTGTTATTAAAAAATACCTTCTACCTTTGATTTATATAAAAAATATATGAATATATTGGTAACTGGCGCAGCTGGTTTTATTGGGTATCATGTTTCAAAATCCCTTGTAGAAAAAGGGCACAATGTTATTGGTTTAGATAACATTAATGACTATTATGATGTGAATTTAAAATATGCTCGTTTAAAGGATTTAGGAATTGGTAGAAGAAATTCTTCTACCTATAACAATTTGATTTCTAGCACAAGCAAAACCTCTTTTAAATTTATAAGACTGAACATAGAAGATAGAAGTGAACTTCCAAAACTTTTTAAAAAAGAAGGATTTGATGTAGTTTGTAATTTAGCTGCTCAAGCTGGTGTGAGATACAGTTTGGAAAATCCTGAAGCTTATATTGATAGTAATATTGTGGGGTTTTTAAATCTTTTGGAATGCTGCAGAAATTACAGTGTCAAACATTTAGTCTATGCAAGTAGTTCAAGCGTTTATGGCTTAAACAAGAAAGTCCCTTTTGAAACCTCCGATAGTGTTGATTATCCAATAAGTTTATATGCTGCAACAAAAAAAAGCAATGAGTTAATGGCTCATACTTATAGCCATTTATATGGATTTCCTACAACTGGTCTTCGATTTTTTACTGTATACGGACCATGGGGAAGACCAGACATGGCCATGTTCCTATTTACTGATGCAATCATAAAAGGAAAGTCTATAAAAATATTCAATAATGGGCAAATGGAACGTGACTTTACTTATATAGATGATATAACTGAGGGAGTAATTCGAATCATAGAAAAGGAAAAATCAAAAAATATCAGTAAAGAAGATTTATATAAAATATATAATATTGGTAATAATAATGCAGTAAAATTATTAGATTTTATAACGACAATTGAAAAAGAGTTAAGGATTGTTGCAAAGAAAAAATTTTTACCAATGCAGCCTGGTGATGTAAAGAAAACTTGGGCAAATGTTGATGCATTAATCAAAGATTTTGAATACAATCCCAACACGTCCATTAAAAAGGGAGTTGCTTCATTCATAAACTGGTATAAAAATTATTATAAACTAAACTGATTTATGCTTTTATAATAAATTAATAAAGCTTCAATAGTTCCTTTAATCGGATTTAATACATACTTAAAATAAAAAGCACCCATATATTAAGCCATATTTAACATCTTTACCATCTTAAATTTTCAGTAATGAATATATCAACACTTAATTTCAATCCAAAACATCATGTACTGATCACAGGGGGAGCAGGTTTTATTGGCTCTAACCTTTGTGAATCGCTCATACAAAATGGCAACCAAGTAACGTGTTTGGATAATTTTTCCACAGGAAAAAAAGAAAATATAACTTCCCTTCTCTCTTATGAAAATTTTAAATTAATTGAAGGAGATATAAGAAATCTAGAAGATTGTAAAAAAGCATGCCATAATGTAGACTTTGTACTTCACCAGGCTGCTTTAGGCTCTGTTCCACGTTCTATTAACGACCCCATTACGACTAACGATGTAAATGTTTCTGGATTCCTAAATATGCTGGTTGCCACAAGAGATGCAAAAATCAAACGCTTTATATATGCAGCTAGTTCATCAACTTACGGTGACTCACAAGGGCTGCCAAAAGTAGAAGAGAAAATAGGAAAGCCATTATCGCCATATGCAATCACCAAATATGTTAATGAACTGTACGCTGAGATTTTTAGCAAAACATATGGAATGGAAACCATAGGGTTGCGTTATTTTAATGTTTTTGGAAGAAAGCAAGCCCCAAATGGTGCATATGCAGCAGTAATACCAAAGTTTGTCATGCAATTAATGAGCCATGAATCTCCCACAATTAATGGGGATGGTAGTTACTCACGGGACTTTACCTATATAGACAATGTCATACAAATGAATATTAGAGCTTTGATTACCAACAATAATAAAGCAATAAACAACGTTTACAATGTGGCTTATGGAGAGCGGACCGATTTAAATGAATTAATAGCTCATTTAAAAACATATTTAAGTGAGTTTGATTCTGAAATTGCAAACGTGAAAACCACATATGGACCTACAAGACAAGGAGATGTCCCCCACTCTCTTGCCTCTATAGACAAAGCCAAAACCTTACTGGGCTATAATCCAGAATACAATATTGAACAGGGTCTGGAAGAAGCTGTAAAATGGTATTGGAATAATTTATAATACTTAAAAATGAACTTAACAATTGTTGGCACAGGATATGTTGGTCTTGTTAGTGGTACATGTTTTTCTGAAATGGGAAATACGGTTACCTGCATAGACATAGATCAAAAAAAAATTAAAGGGTTAAAGCAAGGTGTGATTCCCATCTATGAACCAGGTCTCGATGCCATGGTTAAACGAAATATTCAAAATAAAACACTTCATTTTAGTACTGATCTACCCGAACATTTAAAAAAATGCGATATTGTTTTTATTGCAGTAGGGACTCCAATGGGAGATGATGGTTCTGCAGATTTACAGTATGTTTTACAGGTTGCAAAAAAAATTGGTCAGAACATGCAACAAACTCTAGTTATCGTTGACAAATCCACTGTGCCAGTTGGCACAGCGGACAAAGTAAGAGATACCGTTCAAAAAGAGTTGGGCAAACGGGATGTACAAATTGATTTTCATGTGGTATCCAACCCAGAATTTTTAAAGGAAGGAGATGCCATCAGTGACTTTATGAAACCAGACAGAGTTGTTATAGGTACTGATAATGAAGAGGCCACCATCAAAATGAGAATGTTATATGCTCCTTTTTTTAGAAGCAATACAAATAGACTAATCACTATGGATATTCGTTCTGCTGAAATGACCAAATATGTTGCCAATGCCATGCTGGCAACAAAAATTTCGTTCATGAATGAAATAGCTAACATATGTGAGCTTGTGGGAGCAGATGTAAATAAAGTACGTGTTGGTATAGGCTCAGACAGTAGAATTGGATACAGTTTTATTTATCCAGGCAGTGGATATGGCGGATCATGTTTTCCTAAAGACGTAAAGGCTTTAAAGAAAATGGCTGAAAACAATGGATATTTTCCTAAATTAATAGAAGCTGTTGAAATTGTCAATAACAAACAAAAATTGGTTATTGCCAATAAAATCATCCATCGGTTTGGTGAAAACTTACAAGGAAAAACATTTGCAATTTGGGGATTGGCTTTTAAACCGGAAACTGACGATATGCGGGAAGCTCCAGCTATTTATGTCATCAACGAATTGGCCAAACGTGGTGCTGAAATTAATGTTTACGACCCCAAGGCAATGAAAGAAGCAGAGCATTTTTATTTAAAAGACATAAAAAATGTCTCTTATTTTAATTCTAAATACGATACGCTAAAAAATGCTGATGCCATGATTTTATTAACAGAATGGAAAGAGTTTCGCTCTCCTGATTTTGAAGAATTAAAACTACAGTTAAAAAATCCTATTGTATTTGATGGCAGGAATCAATATGATGATACCCGAATGAAAAATAGAGGTTTTGAATATTATCAAATAGGTAAAAAAACAATATGAATTCAATTAAAATAGCTGTAATAGGCTTAGGTTATGTTGGGCTGCCTTTGGCCCGTTTATTTGCTACTAAATATCCCGTTATTGGTTTTGATATTAATGAAAATAGAATTAAAGAACTTATGTCTGGCAAGGATAGCACCTTAGAAGTATCGGATGATGTTTTGCAAGGTGTATTAACTGATAGTAATATCATGCAAACAGGTTTGTATTGTTCTTTAAAATTAGAAGACATCAAAGATTGTAATTATTTTATCATAACAGTCCCCACCCCTGTGGACAAAAATAACAGACCAGATTTAACACCTTTATATAAGTCTAGTGAGACTGTTGGGAAAGTATTAAAAAAAGGAGATATCGTCATCTATGAATCTACTGTATATCCTGGAGCGACAGAAGAAGAGTGTATTCCTATTCTAGAAAAAATAAGTGGTCTAAAATTCAATACAGGTTTCTTTGCTGGATACTCACCAGAACGTATCAATCCAGGTGATAAGGAACATACCGTTGAAAAAATATTAAAAGTGACCTCTGGTTCAACACCAGAAATAGGAGAAAAAGTAGATGCTTTGTATAAATCCGTTATTACAGCAGGCACCCATTTGGCTCCAACTATTAAAGTTGCTGAAGCTGCCAAAGTAATTGAAAACTCCCAAAGAGACATCAACATTGCCTTTGTCAATGAGTTGGCAAAGATTTTTAATTTAATGAATATAGATACCCATGCCGTTTTAGAAGCAGCTGGCACTAAATGGAACTTTTTACCATTTAAACCAGGCCTGGTCGGAGGGCATTGTATTGGTGTAGACCCTTATTATCTGGCACAGCGCGCACAAGAATTTGGATACCATCCAGAAATTATTCTGGCAGGAAGAAGATTAAATGATAGTATGGGACAATATGTTGCCTCCGAGGTCATAAAATTAATGGTACAGCACGATATTAAAATAAAAAACTCTAACATATTGGTGCTGGGAATTACGTTTAAAGAAAATTGTCCTGATGTACGTAACACAAAAGCGGTAGATGTTATTAAAAACTTGCAAAGTTATGGTGTTCAAGTGGACATATATGACCCTTGGGCTTCTTCTCAAGAAGTAGAGCATGAGTATGGGTTAAAAACCTCAAAAAATAAACCTTCACTAAAAAAATATGAAGCTATAATTCTTACTGTAGCGCATAATGAATTTAAATCTTTAAACTTAAAAACCTTACTCAATGATAAAGGCATTATATATGACGTTAAAGGAGTAATAGTAAATGAAGACTGTAAACGACTTTGATGAAAAAAATTAATCAATTAAAGGGAGGGGTTGCCTTATCTTACATTACAATATTTTTAACAAATATTGTTGGCATTGTTCTTACTCCTTTCATTATTCGTTCCTTAGGTAGTGCAGAATATGGTTTATATACTATGATAGGAGCTCTTATTGGATATATGACTGTTTTAGATTTTGGACTAAGTGCTACCGTAATTCGATTTGTTGCAAAATTTAAAGCTGAAAATGACAAGGAAGGAGAAGAGAATTTCTTGGCACACAGTTTTATTATGTATGCTTGCATTGCAAGTTTAATTGTAATTATTGGTTTTGCACTCTATTTTAACTTGGGGGAAATATATGGTGATTCATTGACTTTAGCTCAAATCAATAAGGCTAAAACAATGACACTTATCTTAATTTTCAATCTAGCAATTTCCCTTCCAGGTGGAGTGTTTTACGGTATTTGTTATGGTCGTGAAAATTTTCTTTTGCCAAAAACAGTTAATATTATAAAGTATATTATAAGGAGTTTGTTGGTTGTGACCATATTATTAAATGGTGGTGATTCCATTAGCTTGGTAATATTGGATACTATTATGAATCTCTTTATTATTGCAATCAATGCGTATATTGTTTTTAAAATACTGGGGGTTCGTATTAAAATGCATACTTATGACAGCAAATTATTTTCAAACATACTTGCTTTTTCTATTTGGCTTTTTGTTTTTGCCATAGTACAGCAATTACGATGGCAATTTGGACAACTTATAATTGGGGTCTATTATTCAACTACCGTGGTAGCTATTTATGCTGTAGGAAGTACTTTAGGTAATTATTACGGATCATTTTCAAATGCAATTGCCTCAGTTTTTTTACCCAAAGCCATCCAAATGACTGTAAAAGAATTACCCGGAAAAGAACTTACAGATACTTTCATAAAAATTTCAAGAATCATACTTATAGTCTTGCTTTATATTTTGGGAGCATTTATCTTAATAGGAAAAGATTTCGTATTCTTCTGGGTAGGAAAAGAATATATGATGGCCTATTATTATGCCCTAATTATCATGATAGGATTAACTCCTATTTTAAGTCAAGGCTTTGCGAATAATATCTTGGAGGCCAAAAATCTCTTAGCTTATCGTGGACGTTTACTGTTGGCTTTAACCGTAATGGGAACAATTGTCGGGTTTTTTGTAGTACAAAAATATGGAGTTACAGAAATGATTATTGTTACTGTTTGTTTTATGTTACTAGAGCGAATCATTATGATTCCTTACTACATTAAGAAGGCCGAAATTGAAATGATACGCTATTATAAAGAAATAAGCCCATTGCTTATAAGCTTTTCTATTCCAGTAATCATTGGTGTTATCTACAATGATTTTTCACCCAAAGAAAATTTATATGTGATGTTTAGTACTATTTTAGGCTATACCGTTTTATATATAATTAGCTTAATTTTATTCACAACAAAATATGAAAAAGAATTGTTTAAATCTATTTTCTCCAAAATACCAATAATTAAGAATTACATATAGAAAAAAGACAAAAAATCATATTTATCATTACTTCCATAGTAATTAAAGACTCTATAATAGAATAATTAAGATAAATTTAATTCTTTTTAAAAAAATTAAAAAATGATTAAAAAGCTAATTCCTCTTTCTTTAAAACTTAAAATAAGTTTATTAAAGTTCCAAATAAAAAGTATTGAAGCACTTTCTTTTGATATTCCAGTTAAAAATCAAAAAAGAGTATTTATTTTTTTAGCAGCAGATTATGGAAATCTTGGTGATATAGCCATTACATACGCACAACATAAATTTCTTAGAACAATGTATCCTGATTTTTTGGTTACCGAAATTCCTATTAGTAAAACCAATGAAGGTATAGCATTTGTAAAGAAAATTCTACACTCATCTGATATCATTACAACAGTAGGCGGTGGTAATATGGGAGATTTATACCCCGCTATAGAATTATTCAGACAAATGGTCATACAAAATTTTCCGTTGAATAAAATAATCTCTTTCCCGCAAACTGTTGATTTTAAAAATAATCCCAAAGGTCAAAAGGCACTTAAGAAAGCTGTTAAAATTTACTCAAAACATAAAAACTTAACACTCCTTGCTCGCGAAAAGAAGTCATACAGTTTTTTTCTTCAACATTTCACACAAAACAAAATCATCATGACACCTGATATTGTCTTCACCATTGATAAGACAAAACCAAAGGTTAGTAGAAAAGGGGTGGTTTTATGTTTAAGGAATGATAATGAAAAAAAAATGACCAATAATGAAGAAAAAAGACTTTATGCCTTACTAAATAAAAAGTTTAAAAACTATAAAATTAAAGATACCCATATAGGAGGACAACACTTGTCAATGCTTAATAAGATAAAAGCTTTACATAATATTTGGGATGAATTTAGAGCTTCAGAACTAGTCATTACCGATCGCTTACATGGAATGGTATTCTGTTACATAACCAATACCCCAGCAATTGTTTTTCTAAACAACAATCATAAAATTAAATCCTCTTTCGATTGGATAAAAGATACCAAATATATTCATTTGATAGAAGATTTTTCGGAAGAAGAAATAAAAAAATCTATTGAAATTTTAAAAACCAAAATCGGAGCCTCTAAAAAGAAAAACATGATATCTTATTATTCTGAACTTTCCAAACTAACTACTTTATAAAAACATGAAACCCATCCTTTCTATTGTTATCCCTGTTTATAATGTTTCTGAGTATGTTGAAAAATGTATCAGGAGTTGTTATAGTCATACCTTAAAACAATATCAATATGAAATAATAATAGTTAATGATGGTTCCACTGACAATAGTTTGGAAATTTGCGAAAATCTAAAAAAGGAATTTACTTCTTTAAAAATAATAAATCAATTGAATCAAGGTTTAAGTGGGGCAAGAAATACCGGCTTAAAAAAAGCTTCTGGAGATTATATTTGGTTTGTGGATTCTGACGATTGGATTCAAGAAAATTGCTTACCATCTATTATAGAAAACATAGAAAAGTTTCATACAGATATTATTTGGATAGGACATGATGTGATACTTAACGGAGATGTAATTAATGAATTTATACCTAGGAATATCTCAAAACCAATATCAGGTGAAGACTTCTTTGATTCAATTCTCAATAATTTATTCTACATATGGAAATTTATTTACAAAAAAGATTTTTTGTTAAAAAACAGCTTGGAATTTCATGAAGGTATTCTTTATGAGGATTTAGAATTCACTCCAAGAGCCTTACTTAAAGCAGAAAGCTGTATCACTTTAAGTAACGTATATTACCATTATTTAATGCGAGAAGGAAGTATCGTAAATAATGTAACACAAAAAAACATAAACGATCGTTTTTACATTTTAAATAAGTTGTTTTCTATAGTTGATGATAAAACAGTATCTAAAACATTTAAAAACAATATAATGGACGTTATAACCCATACATTTATTGGATCAGTAAAAATGAGTGCAAGAGCAAAAGTATTATTGCCTCAAAATGCTTTTAAAATAATAAAACAAATAAAGCAAAACAGAAATAAACTTACAAAGAATAGATTTGACTTTGTATTAATGAAATTTAATTTGATTGTATACTACAAAATATATTTAACAGTTTATAAACTATATAAAACATTTTAATATGGGACGATTTATAAACAAAAAAACCATAGACAACTCCGTAATTTTAAGTTGGGGGTTTAAGAAATACATAAAGCTAAAACATGTTCTAATTTCTGATAAGAAATACATGGAAAAAGCTTACCGAAATAATCATTATAGGAAATTAGATTGGATAAACCCACAATCTTTTCAAGAGAAACTGCAATGGTTAAAACTTAACCATAGAATCAATATACAAACCAAATGTGCCGATAAAATAGAGGTAAGAGGATATGTAAAAGAAAAAATAGGAGAGGAATATTTAATTCCTCAATTATTAGTTCTAGAATCCCATAAAGACTTGGTTTCAAATAAATTACCGACAGTGCCGTTTATTATAAAGTGTAATCACAATAGTGCAGGGTACACTATTGTAATGGACAAGCAGAAAATTAACTGGAAAAAAGAGCAACTAAAATTCAAAAATCTTTTAAGCCAAAATTACTATTATCAATCAAGAGAATGGCAATATAAAAATATAAAACCAAAAATAATAATAGAAAAATTATTGTTAGATGAAAATAATGAAATCCCACTAGATTACAAATTTTACTGCTATAATGGTGAGCCTAAAAATATCCATGTTAGTATAAAACGAAATGGTGTACATTATGTTGTTTTTTATGATTTGGATTGGAAAATTATCCCTTTAAAATATAATGACTATTCCAATGAAATTCCATTTAGTATAGAGCGTCCAAAACATTTGGATAAGATGAAGGAACTTGCCGAGATCTTAAGTCGTGATTTCCCTTTTGCAAGAATTGATTTTTATCATAATCAAAATATCATATACTTTGGTGAAATCACCTTTCATCCTGGAAGTGGATTACTAAATTATGCACCAAAAGAATATAACAAATTGATGGGCGATTGGATAAATATAGATAACCTTACAATAAAATGAAAAGAATTTTACATATAACAGGAGGAATGCAACGTGCTGGTGCAGAAACCCTTTTAATGAATTTATATCGAAATCTAGACAAAGAAAACTATCAGTTTGATTTTATATATTTTACAAATGTAAAATGTGATTACGACGACGAAATAGAGAACTTAGGAGGTGTCATTTACAGAATTATCAGCAAAAAATCCTCAAACAAGTTAGTTAGAGTTCTAAAACGATATATTGATTATAATAGGTTATTAAAAAACCTTTCTGATCATCAAATTGTTCATTCGCACATTAACCTTAATGGTGCTTTATTCTTATTAATTGCTAAATGGAACAAAAAATCTATACGGATTTCACATTCACATATTTCTAGTGGAAAAAAAACAATTTTTTCACGATTGTATCGGTTTACATGTAGAAAAATCATCAAAAAATCATCAAATGTGTATATGGCATGTGGTGAAGCCGCAGGAAAATACCTTTATCCTTCCATACCAGAAAAAAATGTTATTGTGTTTCCCAATTCAATTGAAATTGAAAATTTTCAAAAAAAAGAAAAATTCAATCAGTTTTTAAGGGATGAATTAGAAATTGATGAAGACGTAAAAATCATCACCCAAATAGGGAGGTTTACTTATCAGAAAAATTTTGAATTTACTATTGACCTGATTGAACACCTGACTAGAACTGATAAAAAACTTCATTTTGTTTTTCTAGGTACAGGTCCTTATGAAGAAAGGTTGAAAATTGCTGCAAAAGAAAAGAAAATTGAAAAATACATTACTTTTTACGGAATTAGCTCAGAAATACCTAAAATATTACACAGTTCTGATCTATTTATCATGCCCTCAAGATTAGAAGGTTTTCCAGTAGTTTTAGTGGAGGCTCAAGCATGTGGCATTCCTTGCCTAATCTCAGATAATATATCCAAAGAAGTGGATATGGGACTTAACTTAATTTCTTTTTTGAGTTTATCCGACACCTTAAATATTTGGTCTAGGGGATTATATGCTTCTTTAAAAAAGAAAAGTAACGATTTTGAAAAAATAAAAAGAATAATGAAATCAAAAAACTTTGATGCTAGTGATAGTTCAAAAAAATTACAAGAGATATATAATGAAGTCTATGCTAACAAATAAATCTGTTTTGGTTTCTATAGGTATTCCTTTTTTTAATTCGGAAAAGTATCTTAGTTATGCGATTACCTCAGTCATTGAGCAAACCTATACCAATTGGGAGCTTATTTTGATAGATGATGGAAGCACAGACAAATCACTTAAAATTGCTGAGAAATACAAAAAAAAAGATTCTCGAATTCGTCTTTTAAGCGATGGTGAAAATTTGGGGCTACCTAAACGTTTAAATGAATTATCCAATTATGCCAAGGGAAAATTTTATGCCCGTATGGACGCCGATGATATGATGCACCCAAATCGTATAAAAAAACAAGTGCAATATTTACAAGAACACCCAAATGTAGATCTTGTTGGCACTGGTCTTATTGCTATAGACAACCACAATAATATTATTGGCTTAAGAAATGGTCTATCTAAAACCAAATATTCCCTTAAAAATATAATTGATGGGCAGTGGTGTGTCCACCCTACTATAACTGGCAAAACATCGTGGTTCAAAAAAAATGAATATGACTCCTCTTTAAAACGCGCACAGGATTACGACCTATGGGTAAGAACTGTGCAAAATAGTTGTTTTTCTAAATTGGAATACCCTTATTTATATTATCGAGAAGCAAGCACCCCTACTCTTTCAAAATATTATACAGCCACTAAACACTCTTTAAAAATATATTGGAAAAACAGAAAAATATTGACCCTATTCACCTGTATGAAATTCAGTATTCTAAAAATTTTAAAATTAAGCACTTATTTTTTATTGTCAATTTTTGGAGCTACCAATATTCTTATCCAAAGAAGATCCATGAAGTTGAATAATAACGATACTTCAATTCATCAAAAAAATATTACTAATTTAATAGAAAAATCTTGTAATAACATTTAGTAATTAAATATGAATTATTTTTTTGAACATTTTACTTTCTGGGATTACGGTGTTTTATTCAAGTTTGTATTGGGAATATACATTTTAATTAGTTCAATAATTTTAAGGATAACAGAAAAAAAATCAAATTTGTTTTTACGGCAAGATCGTAATTTACTGATTAGTTATGTCGTTTTTTTAATTTTTTGGTCTGGTACAAGGGGTATAAGAATTGGGACTGACACTATTAACTATTTCAACTTTTATTACCTTAGAGGAATTCGGATTGATAATCTCATTGATTTTTTTACTACGTTTAAAACTGATTTTCTATTTGAAGTGGTCATGTATCTCACCTTTCCATTTAAAAGTTTTACTTTTTTTCTTTTCAGTATTTCTGCAATATTTAATATCGCTCTTTATTTCTTCGCAAGAAAATTTTCCAATTATGGAAAAGATGGCAGTAGTTTAATGCTCTTTTTAACTATCACTTGTTCCTTTTCTTTTATCAATATGGAACTTAATATTGTTAGAAATGCTTTATCTATCACATTTGTACTGTTAGGGTTATTTTATGTCTTAAATAAAAAAACCAAAATGAGTGTAATCTTCTTTATTATTGCTTATCTATTTCATGGAACAGCGTTAATTCCAATTATTACTATAATTTTATGTAATTTATCTTCAAAAATAGAACTAAAATATTTTATTGGGCTATATATATTAGCTATTGGGCTTGCTTTTATTGGTTTTGGTTTTCAATCCATCCCCTTTTTGCAAAATATTAATAGTGAAGATTTTAAGCGATTAATATTTACAGGTGAAACAAAGTATAGAATAGGTTTTAGAATAGATTTTGTGTTGTACAATTCTTTTTTTCTGTTCCTATTTATAAAGTTTAGTAATTTAAAAAACAATAAAGATATTTTTTTAATAAAATATTTTATTATTACTTCAATTATTTTCTTTTTTAATTTTAAAGTTCCATTTTCTGATCGTATTGGTCTATATAGTTGGATTGCAATTCCAATACTGCTTTTTAATACCGTAAAAAATTCTTTCCCCCAAAAAAAATTATATATATCAACAATTGTGACTATAGGTTTTTTTGTGCTTAATTACTTAATTTTATTTCCATCATAGCTATTATATATCAAAAATGAAAAAAACAAAAGTTATCTTATTTACCAGTCATGGAATTAATGCAAACCTTGTTTATTCTTTCTTAGTAAAGAAATATACTGTTATAGGAGTTGTATTCGATAGCCCTGGGTCCAAGAAAAAAATGATTCAGCGTAGAATAAAAAGGTTAGGCTTTTTTAAAGTATTGCTACAATTATTATTTATGAAAGGTGTAGTGCCCTTATTAAACCTAGAAGGAAAAAAAAGAAAAAACGAAATTTTGTCTGGTTTTAACCTCAACCTAATAAATGGAATTCCCAATAGCTTTTTTCCAAAATCTATAAACGACCCTGAGGTCATAAAATACGTAAATAAACTAGCCCCAGACGTAATAATGGTTAGTGGAACTCGTTTGATTCAAAAAAAAATAATTGAAGCTATTAAAGCTCCCTTATTAAATATGCATGTAGGTATTACCCCTAAATATAGAGGTGTTCACGGTGGGTATTGGGCTTTAGTAAATAAGGATTTAAAGCATTGTGGTGTAACCGTACATTTTATAGACCCAGGCATTGATACAGGAGGAGTAATCAGTCAAAAAACTATTGTTCCTACAAGAAAAGATAATTATGCCACTTATCCTATGCTTCAAATCATTAAAGGTTTAGAATGTATTGAAGAAGCTATATCTGAAATTGAAACTAATCAATTAACCGTTAAACAAAACGGTTTGTCTAGCAAATTGTATTATCATCCAACAATAACCTCATATTTGTATCACAGAATAGTTAATGGTGTTAAATAAAACTATGGAACATAAAAATGGAGCTTTTGTTATTTCTTTGGATTTCGAGTTACATTGGGGGATTTTTGATGTAAAATCTATAAATGAATACAAAGAAAACTTAGATCATACTCGCCAAGCTATACACATGATACTACAGTTGAGTGAAAAATACAATATTCGGCTTACCTTTTCTACAGTAGGTATTCTTTTTGCCAAAGATAAAGATGAGTTAAATCTATTTCTTCCTGAAAAACAGCCTACTTATACTCAAAAAAAAATGAATCCATATCTATTGGTTAAACATATTGGGGACAATGAGGTAGAAGACCCATATCATTATGCACAAGACATAATTAAAAAAATTGCTGCTAATACACAACATGAAATTGGCACACATACTTTTGGTCATTATTATTGTTGTGAAGCTGGGCAAACTAAAGAACAGTTTCATGCTGACTTAAAATCTGCCAATAAAATAGCCACTTACCTTAACATCCCCATTAAAAGTATCGTTTTCCCCAGAAATCAAGTAAATGAACAATACCTAGAAATATGTAGTGAAAATGGAATAACATCATACAGAGGGACTGAAAAAGCTTTTGTCTATAATCCTAACTCGTCAAACCAAAAAGTCAGAATGCCAGAGATATTTAAAAAAGGTTTGCGACTGTTAGATAGCTATATAAATATTTTTGGTTTTTGTACTTATCCACTTTATACATTAAAAACAGAAAAAAATAAATGCATAAACTTACCCTCTTCCCAATTTTTAAGGCCTTTTAATAAAAAGCTATATTTTTTTGAATCTTTAAAAATACGCCGTATAAAAAAAGGAATGAGTTATGCTGCAAAAAAAAACCATTTATATCATCTTTGGTGGCATCCTCACAATTTTGGAGCTAACCTCAAACAAAATATTACAAATTTAGAAACCATTTTTAAACATTATCAAAAACTAAATACAAATTATGGTTTTGAAAGTAATACTATGACCTCTTTAACAAAAAAAATATGAACCTTTAAACTTCCATATTAATATGTTACACGCAATTTTTGACCGCTCTCCTCTTATACTAAAAAGAATTATGTTAAATGCCGTAGCGTTTCAAAATTATAACAAACGTTATAATAAAGATTTTTCTTCATCTTTTGAATGCTTTAAAAATCTATGGAATGCTCCCATTAGTGAAATTGAAACGTACCAAAAGAAGGAATTGATAAAGTTATTAATAGAATGTTCAACCTATTCAGAGTGGTACAAGTCAATTTTTTTAGATTTAAAAATCAGTCCTAGTGAAATAAAGGAAAATCCATATAAAGTGCTTCAAAAATTACCTATTTTAAAAAAAATAGAGCGAAAGGAATATGTTGAAACTATTATTAATAAAAATCCTAACAGAAAAATAGTTGGTATTGGTCATACCAGTGGCACTTCTGGATTACCAATGATTAATTATATAGACCAAGCAACCTACACCATAAGTTTTGCATTATGGAAACGTTTTCACCATACCTTGGGATTTAAAACCATACACCCGAAAACGGTTCGTTTTTCTGGGAATATTATTATACCAGTGAAGCAAAAAAAACCTCCTTTTTGGTTATATAATAATTTTGAAAAACAATTGTATATGTCAACCTATCATATGACAAATAACAACATCCCTTTTTACATAAAAAAGATAAATACATTTAAGCCGCAATTATTAGACGGCTATCCCTCTGCAATATTTAATTTAGCAAATTATATCAATAAAAATAATATAACATTAAAATTTATCCCAAAAGCCATAGCTACTACTTCGGAAACTTTATATGACGAACAGCGGGTAGAAATAGAAAAAGCTTTCAAATGCAAGGTCTATAATCAATATGCCTCAAGTGAAGGAAGTCCATTTATTACGGAATGTCAAAAAGGAAATATGCATTTAAATCTAGATTCTGGAATATTTGAGCTTTTAAATGAAAATTATAAGCCTGCAAAACCAGGGGAAATAGCAAAATTAGTAGTAACCAGTTTACGAAATTATAAAACACCATTAATTCGTTATGATATTCAAGACTCGGTTTTACTTACTATGAATTCCAAAAAATGTGAGTGTGGGTGCAATATGCCTTTTGTGGAAAAAATAATGGGTCGTGAAGATGACTTATTAATAGCAAGTAACGGGTCCTATATTGGGATGACAGCGTATAAAATCTTTAAATACGCTGAACATATTAATAAGGCACAAATTATACAAAAAAATAAAAATTTGTTTATTGTAAATGTAGAAGTAACCGATGAATTTGGAATATCAGATATTGAATTTCTTAAAAATAAAGTAAAAGGTACATTTGGAGATAGTAGCCAGATTCAAATAAACAAAGTACAATCTATCCCTTTAGGGGCTAATGGAAAATATAAAGCAGTGATTAGAGATTTTAAATTATAAAAACACCCATATATAACTATCTCTCCATATATGAGTGTTTTTTAATCGCACCATACAGGAAAATTTTATTTTATTCGCTGGTATTATTTTTGATAATTATATTTTGTGAATTATTTACAGTAATATCAGTATTAATTATATTTTGTTCAATAGTAATATAGTTTGAATTTTCTATAAAATTCTTTTTATTAGTAAGTGAAATAAGTTCACAATTATTAATTTTTAAAGGAGAATTAGAACTAGCTTCTATATTTCTAAAATTTAATGGTCTATAATCGACTCTTATAACCTCATTCATTATACTAACATCTTTAAGTATTCCTCCTCTTGAAAAATAAGCTATGCTATAAGGTATATTAGAAGAAAAAACATTATCATAAAATTCTCCGCTATCAATACTATCAAAACCTAGTCCATTTTTATTATCAAGAAACTTATTATCAAAAACTTTATAATTTTTACCTCCTAAAATCATAGCATTACCATATCCTTCAATAGTATTACCAGAAATCGTATAATTATAAGTGAATTCCCCATCCCATTCATTTATATTAGATTTTAAATTTATGGCATAATTAAATGGTGTTCCATCATCATTTTTACGAGCTTTCATAGTGTTATTTCTTATAACAACATCGTGTGCTGCTATATTTCCTATTCTACTATCAAAAAAATTATCTTCTATAGTAATATTAGAACAAGTATACAATACTACATCACCAGCATAGTTACCTGTGAATGTATTGCCCCTTAATGTAACATTTTCAATTTTATTATATTCTAAGAGTGCCCCATCACTTGTTCTTTCTCTATAAGCTTCAAAACTAACTCCATATCTTGGAGAAGTACCTCCTGTGCCAAAATTATTGCCGTCTTCAACTGGCCCTTTACCGGTATCTTTAATCTTACAGTTTTCAATTAAAATATTATCTCCATCTAATATACTCATCCCATTACGTCTTGCAGATTCTATAATACAATTACGCATTGTTACATTTTCTGAAACAATTGAATTGCCCGCAGATCCATCTGGATTCCTTAAACTTGTACCATGAACCCCAAAAATATCTCCTACTGAATTAGCAAGATAAACACCTTCAATTAAAACATTCTTACCTCCCTGAACTTTAAGCACATGCCCCCAACCATGACTATTTCTTGGCCTACCTTCCGTATCATTCACAGGTGAATAGTCATGCTCCCATCGATCTCCTAGCAAATGCCCTCCAGTAATTTTAATATTATTAGCTTTATACACAGTTATCAAATTATATGCAGGAGCTCCATTTGGTTGTACACGAATATATGTGTTGTCAGACATTTTTAAATGGAAATCTGTATCTGGCAATAAAATTGATTCTTGTGCTTGATAATTAGGGTTAGCCAAATATATATGAACATCAAAATATGCATCCATTCTATCAATTTCAAAAACCTTTCCTATTAAAGCATGCACTAAATCCATTGCTTTTCTAATATTCACTTTATTCGATAAAGCTTTTGTATCCGAAGTTTCCCCTTGAACTATATTCCAACGTTCGGGGTAAAAAAAGAAATTATCCTCTTGTAAACTTACCGTGCCCTTAATTTCTAATTTATAATTTAACAAATTGCCATCTATTTTGCCACCACTGGCAAAATTCAAGACTCCATTAACAATTTCACCTCCATCATATTCTAAGGTAACATCGGAAGGAATATTAATAGTTTTACCTTTTAAATCTAATTGACAGCCTATAAGTAGCGTATCCCCTGAGCTAAGAATATCCAATTCAAAATCACAAGGTGTAACATTTATCTCTAATTTCCCCTCATGATCAATCTCTTCTTCAGTAGAAATTTCTTCAATATCATCTGTTGTTTCCCCAGTAACTTCATTGTTTTCAGAACTTTCAGAAACAATTTGGAACAACAAATCTGAATCTGGATTACATGAGCTTATAATAATAGCTAGGCTAAACAGAAATAACATTAGATTTTTCATAAGTAAAAAGATTTTAATGGGAATTAACAAATTAACAGACTATATATTTAAATAACGATTAAAGTGGTCATTTTTTCGATAAACAACACAATTATAGTACGCAACTAAATAATAAATGGATTATACGTTCATCGATTTTAACAAAAAAATCGATGAAATGCACTCTTTTGCAAAATATTACTCTTTATCATTGATTGTAAAAAGATTTTCCATAAAACCTTTTCATTGAATTACAATAAGAAAACAATCCAAAATAAACTATTAAAAAAATCAAGAAGAAACCAAAAGTAATTTTACTTTAAGCAAGATATCTATTTATGATGCCTATATCTGGCATAATAAATATATTCCGCAATAAAAAATCAACATACTTTACAATATAATACTTGCATGTAATCAACAAAAAGCTATCTTAAATTTACAATTAAAGCATAGTCCCATTCCGTATATACACTTATTCTAACAATCTACAATTAAAGGCAAAGAGTTCACATAAACATTATTACATTTGTTATATATACTTTACACTCAACAACCAACCAACTGAAACACCTTTTTTTAATTTCTTAAATGAAGAAACTAATACGAATAACAACAGTTCCCATTTCATTAAGTGGTCTTTTAACAGGACAATTAAACTTTATGAAAAAGCACTATAATATTATAGGTGTTTCTTCTGGAGGAAAAGGATTAGAACATGTGAAAAAACAGGAGGGAATCTCTATCATTCCTGTTGAAATGACCAGATCCATCACACCTTTAAAAGACTTAAAAGCATTAATTTCACTTTATAAAATTTTAAAAAAGGAGAAGCCTTTTATTGTTCATAGTCACACGCCAAAAGCAGGCACCCTTGGAATGATCGCTGCAAAAATGGCGGGCGTGCCTCATCGTTTACATACTATTGCAGGAATGCCTTTACTTGAAGCCACAGGCATAAAACGAGTAATCCTAAATTATGTAGAGAAAATCACATATAAATGCGCTACAAAGATATATCCCAACTCTCACGGATTAAATACCATTATTCTAGACAATAATTTCACCCAACCCTCTAAGCTTAAGGTTCTTGGTAATGGAAGCTCTAATGGTATTGATACCGATTATTTTAACCCTTCTTTGTTTGATAAAAAATCTAAAAAAGAATTAAGGGACTCCTTAGGTATAAAAAAAGGCGACTATGTTTTTGTTTTCGTTGGCAGGCTAGTTTCTGATAAAGGAATCAATGAGCTCATAAAAGCTTTTGAAAAAATAGCCTCTCAAGAAAAAAATGTGAAATTACTTTTGGTGGGTACTTTTGAAAAAGAGCTTGACCCTCTTAAAAAAGAAACCGAAGAGTATATCATAAATGCAGAACATTTAATAGGTGTTGGCTGGAAAGAAGACGTACGTGCTTATTTCTCCATAGCAAATTGTCTTGTTTTCCCTAGCTACAGAGAAGGTTTCCCAAATGTAGTAATGCAAGCTGGTGCCATGGGGCTACCAAGTATTGTTTCTAATATAAATGGATGTAATGAAATTATAATAAACGGGAAAAATGGGTTTATTATACCTCCTAAAAGTGTTGATGAATTATATGAGAAAATGATTTTGCTATTTAAACAGAAAAAAAATATTTTTTGCTCTCAAGAATGTAGAAACCTCATTGTAACCAGATACAATAGACAATTTATTTGGGACGAAATATTAAAAGAATACAAAGCTTTAGAAAGGCAATAGTTTGTTTATAAAGGATTCAACCATAACAACATATCAAGAAAAACAGTCCTTTTAACAAAAAAAAA
>Ga0256845_1001197_pt1 | contig 21416 bp, 19 predicted proteins | sample RiftiametaG_FD_189101 | JGI IMG/M metagenome (GOLD analysis project Ga0256845, IMG submission 189101) | Tube worm associated microbial communities from hydrothermal vent at the East Pacific Rise, Pacific Ocean - Riftia | ecosystem: Host-associated > Annelida > Integument > Unclassified ...
TATGTTATTTAAATTCATTTATTCTTTAAAAGCTTTTCAACTTCGTCTGCTATTTCTTTAGTTGCATTTATCAATGCCAGTTTTTTTATATTCTCACCAAATTCTTTTTGTTTTTCTGGCGAGGCAATAAGCTGTGAAAATTTGTTTTCAAAATCAACATCTAAATCTGCTTCTTTAATCATTATTGCCGCATCACTTTTCACAACAGCCATTGCATTTTTTGTCTGATGGTCTTCAGCAACATTTGGCGATGGAATAAATATGACCGGCTTGCCAACAATACAAAGCTCCGAAACCGAACCAGCTCCAGCTCTTGATATCACAATGTCTGCCGCATTATAAGCTAAATCCATACTGTTTATAAACTCGTAAACTTGTACGTTTTTAGTGTTTTTATAAATTTTATATTGCTGATAATATAACTTTCCACATTGCCATATTATTTGGACATTTTGTGTGTCTAAAAAATCTAATTTATTTTCAATTAGCTCATTTATTCTTCTTGAACCTAAACTGCCTCCTAAAACTAAAAGCGTATATTTTCCATGTTTTAACTTGAAAAAATCTTTAGCTTCAACTGTTTTTGTTTTAAAGTTTATTAAATCTTGCCTAACTGGATTACCTGTTTTAATAATTTTTCCTTTTGGAAAAAATCGATATAACCCATCATAAGCCACACATATTTTTTGAGCCTTTTTTGCTAATAATTTATTAGTAATTCCTGGATACGAATTCTGCTCTTGTATTAAACTAGGTATCTTTTTTGAAGTCGCAATTTGCAATAATGGACCACTAGCAAAACCACCTGTACCGATAGCTACATCTGGTTTAAAAGACTTAATTATTTTTCGTGCATTCCATAAACTACTTATCAATTTAAATGGAAATATTAAATTTTTAAAAGTTAGCTTTCGCTGAATTCCAGAAATCCACAGCCCCTTAATTTCATATCCGGCAAGTGGAACTTTATCCATTTCCATTCTGTCTTTTGCTCCAACAAATAAAAATTCAGCATCTGGAAAACGAGATTTTAATTCGTTCGCAATAGCAATAGCAGGATAGATATGTCCTCCTGTTCCTCCTCCAGATAATATGATTTTATAGTTTTTCATTTAAATTGCTTCACTCAAAATTTCAAGTGGATTATCTTCTCTATATTCTTGTTCTTTTATTTCTTCTCGTTTTGCGCTTACGCTTAAAATAATCCCTATCGCTAAACAGGTCATCCAAATAGATGTACCTCCACTACTAATTAAGGGTAGTGTCTGTCCTGTTACTGGAAACAATTCTACTGCTACAGCCATATTAATTAAAGCTTGAAATATTATTGGCAAACCAACACCTAACGCTAAAAGCTTACCAAATATGGTGTCGGATTTTTGGGCTACAATAACAATTCTAAACAGCAACCACATATATAATATCATTATTACAAAACCTCCAATCAAACCATATTCTTCAATAATAATTGCGAAAATAAAATCGGATGAAGATTGTGGTAAAAAATTTTTTTGATTGCTTTTCCCAGGACCAAGTCCTTTAAGACCGCCAGACGCTATTGCTATTTTAGCTTTTTCAATTTGATAACCTTCCTTTGTTTCTTCAGTATTTGAATAATTTTTAATTCTATTTTCCCAAGTATTTACTTTAACCTTTAAAGGCCCATCGGTAAGTTTTGCTACTGCAACAAAAAACACTAAAGCCACTAAGCCCATACCTAATATTATTCCTAAATAACGAACAGGATAACCTCCTAAAAAAACCAGCATCATTACCATTAAAAAGATAATAGCTGCTGTTGAAAAATTTGAAGGCAATATTAATATTAACACTAAAAAAACTGGAGTCCAAAGTGGTAATATAGATTCCTTAAAAGTGATTTTTTTGTCTTTAATTTTAGACATATATCTCGCTACATAAACCATAAGCACGACTGCCGCAAATGTTGATGTTTGAAACGACATACCAACTATTGGTATATGAATCCATCTACTAGCACTAGCTCCTTCTATGGTTGTACCTTGCAACATAGTAAGCACAAGCAACACTAAAACTATTGGCATTAATACTAAGGATAGGCCTCTAAAATACCTGTATGGGATTTTATGAACTCCATACATTATTACGAACCCTAAAAACAAATGCATAAAATGTTTAACAAAAAACGCAAAGGTATTTCCGTTACCACCCACACCGCTATACGCCAACTTACTTGATGCGCTATACACGGGTAAGAACGATAGTATTGCCAACAAAGCTACTATTGCCCAAATTAAACGGTCTCCTTTTATGTTTTTAAAAACAGTTTTCACTTCTTCTTTTATAAATTTCTTACTGCATTTTTAAATTGACGTCCTCTATCTTCATAATTCTCAAACAAATCAAAACTTGCACATGCTGGCGATAACAATACATTATCTCCAGCATCTGCAACTTTATATGCGATTTTTACGGCTTCACTCATAAATTGTGTTTCCACAATAACATCTACCATGTTTCCAAAATTGTGAAACAATTTCTCATTATCCACACCTAAACATATAATTGCTTTTACTTTTTCGTTTATAAACGGAAATAATTCTTCGTAATTATTGCCTTTATCAGTTCCTCCAACTATCCAAACTGTAGGTGCATCCATACTTTCTAAAGCATAATATGTTGCGTTTACATTGGTTGCTTTTGAATCGTTTATATACTGTACTTTATTAATTTTTAGAACCTGCTCTAAACGATGCTCTACACCTTGAAAATTCTCTAAACTTTCTCGGATAGTTTGCTTTCTTATTTTTAATAAATGCGCCAAGGTTGAGGCAGCCATGGCATTTTTAATATTATGTTTCCCCTCTAAAGTTAGAATTGTTGTTGGCATAATTAATTGATTATTATCTATTGTTATTTTTATGTTTTCTTTATCTAAATACGCACCATTTTCAATAGTTTTTGTTAATGAAAACGGCAATAATGTTGATTGAACTGGATAATTTTTTAAATGATTTATAATAACTTCATCATCGGCATCGTAAATCAAATAATCTTCTTTTGTTTGATTCATTGCAATACGAAATTTTGAAGCGATATAGTTTTCAAACTCATAATCATATCTATCTAAATGGTCTGGCGTAATGTTAGTTATCACTGCTATTTTTGGTTTGAAATCCACAATATCGTCTAACTGAAAACTACTTATTTCTAACACGTAATTTTGGTAATCATTTTCTAAAATTTGTTTTGCAAAGCTGTCTCCAATATTTCCTGCCAACCCAACATTTAGTTCTTGTTTTAAAATATGATGCGCTAATGTTGCTGTTGTAGTTTTACCGTTACTTCCTGTAATTCCTACAATAGTTGCATTTGTAAATTTTGCAGCAAACTCTATTTCAGAAACTACTAAAATTCCTTGTTCTCGAATTTGTTTTATCAATTCTACTTTATCTGGAATTCCAGGGCTTTTCATTACAATGTCTGCATTCAGGATTTTTGACTCTGTATGCGTTTCATCTTCCCATTCAATCTCATTATGTATAAGAACTTCTTTATATTTCTTTTTTATTGCTCCTTTATCCGAAACAAAAACTTCATAACCTTTTTCCTTTCCTAAAAGCGCAGTACCAACTCCACTTTCTCCTCCACCAAGAATTACTAACCGTTTCATTTATCTTATTTTCAATGTCACTATTGAAAGAATTGCCAGTAAAATACCAACAATCCAAAAACGTGTAACTATTTTACTTTCGTGATATCCTAATTTTTGATAATGATGATGCAATGGCGACATTTTAAAAATGCGTCTTCCTTCTCCATATTTTTTTCTGGTATATTTAAACCAACTTACTTGCATGACTACCGATAAATTTTCAGCTAAAAAGATACCGCACAATACTGGTATTAGCCATTCTTTACGAACCGCAATTGCAATCACTGCAATAATTCCACCAATGGTTAGACTTCCTGTATCACCCATAAATACTTGCGCTGGATAGGTGTTATACCATAAAAACCCAATAAGCGCACCAACAAACGCGGCGATATAAATAGTAATCTCCTCTACTCTTGGGATATACATAATATTCAAATAATCAGAGAAAATAATATTACCAGAAACCCAAGCAAAAATGCCTAATGTGAGCACGATTATCGCTGATGTTCCTGCGGCTAATCCATCAATACCGTCGGTTAAATTCGCTCCGTTTGAAACAGCTGCTATAATAAATATGACTGCTATAATGAAAATTATCCATGCGTATTTTCCTAATCCTGGACTTATCCAAGTAATAAGTTTTGCGTAATCAAACTCATTTCCTTTTACAAAAGGAATTGTAGTTTTTGTTGATTTCTCTTCCGCTTCATATAGCTTTGTTGGAGATATATTTGGGTCATTTTCCAATAATATTTGTTGCTCAACTATTGGAAGTCTTTCTTTTATTGTTACATCTTGATGAAAAAATAAGGTCGTTCCCACTATAATACCTAAACCAATTTGTCCAAGCACTTTAAACCTTCCTTTTAATCCTTCTTTATCATTTTTGAATTTTTTCAAATAATCATCAATAAAACCAATAGTTCCCATCCAAAGGGTTGTAACTACTAATAGAATAATATAAACGTTTTCTAGTTTTGCTAATAAAAACACAGGAATTAATGTGGCTAAAATGATAATGATTCCGCCCATTGTTGGAGTTCCTGCTTTTTCTTTCTGCCCTTCTAAACCTAAATCTCTAATGGTTTCACCCATTTGCTTTTTTGCCAAAAATCGAATAATTCTTTTACCATAAATAGTAGAAATTAACAGCGACAAAATCATAGCAAAAGCAGCTCTAAACGTTAAGAAACTAAAGAGTGATGCTCCAGGAAACTGAAACTGTTTTTCTAAATATTCAAATAGGTAATACAACATATTATTTATGTAACTGCTTTAAAAATTCTTGTACTATTTTATAATCATCAAAATCGAATCGTTTGCCTTTAATTTCTTGATAGGTTTCGTGTCCTTTTCCTGCTATTAGAATGATATCATTAGGTTGCGCCAATTGGCACGCTGTTTTTATAGCTTGCTTTCTGTTTGTAATTGAAAGTGTTTTTTTGAAATTTTGAGGCTCAACACCTTTCTCTATTTCTTCTATAATGGTTTCAGGAACTTCGCTTCTAGGATTATCGCTTGTGAAAATCACTTTAGTACTTAATGCAGAAGCAATATGCCCCATTTTTGGTCGCTTGGTTTTATCTCTATCTCCACCACAACCAACAACTGTTATTAATTCTTCGTTTTTTGTACGAATAGCATTAATAGTTTCCAGCACATTTTTAAGCGCATCGGGTGTATGGGCATAATCAATAATTGCAGTAATTTTTTCATCTGAAATTAAATACTGAAAACGCCCACTTACACTTTCTAACTCGCTTATTAAACGCAGAATTTCATCTTTTTCTAATCCTAACAATTCCGCAGTAGCAAAAATTGCTAATACATTGTAAGCATTGAAATTCCCAATAAGCTTTGTCCAAACTTCACTATCATTCACTTTAAGTAATAATCCCCCAAATTGATTTTCTAATATTTGAGCTTTATAATCGGCATAACTTTTTAATGCATACGTGAATTTTCGAGATTTTGTGTTTTGTAACATCATCAAACCATTTTTATCATCTACATTAACAAGTGCGAATGCTTTAGATGGAAGCGTATCAAAAAATCGCTTTTTCACATCTCTATATTCTGCAAAAGTGTTGTGATAATCTAAATGATCGTGTGATAAATTGGTGAAAATTCCACCTTCAAAACACAAGCCTTCTGTTCTGTTTTGATGAATGCCATGAGAGCTAACTTCCATAAAACAAAACTCCACACCAGCATCATTCATTTCCTTTAAATACTTATTTATAGTTAATGAATCTGGTGTTGTATGCGTTGCGCTATACGTTTTATTATCTACTAATATTTTTACTGTTGATAGTAATCCGACTTTATAACCTGCTTTTTTAAATAATTGATATAATAGACTTGCTACAGTAGTTTTTCCGTTAGTTCCGGTAACTCCTACAAGTTTTAAATTTTCTGATGGTGAATCGTAATAATTTGAAGCAATGATAGCTAATGCTTTACTAGAACTATCTACCTCAATATATGTGATATTTTCTATTAATTTTTTTGGTAGTTTTTCACAAATCACAGCAATAGCACCATTTCTAATGGCTATATCTATATAATCATGTCCATCAACTTCATAACCACTAACAGCAACAAATAAATCTGCTTTATTAATGTTTCTAGAATCGAAAGCAATAGCATTAACATTAACGCTTGTACTACCAACTACAGCGTTAATTGTTACTTTGTATAATATGTTTTTTAATGCTATCATGAAGCTGTTAAAACGATTACTTGATTTGTTTTTAATTTTACATTTTTATTGATGGATTGCTCTTTCACGACACCATTTCCATTAAGTTTTACCTTTACTTCTACATCCATATTTTCTAAAAGTGCCAAAGCATCCATTGCTGGCAAACCAACAAGGTTTGGCATAATGGTTTTATAAGTTTGAGCAATTTCATAGAAACCATTGTATTCATTTTCTGTTGATGCGCTTTTAACATCTAACGATTCAATTTCATCAATAATCGGAGTGTCAATAAATATTTTTTGAGCTATTTTCTTGAATACAGGTCCAGATACATCGGCTCCATAATACCCAACACTTTTATCTGGTTCGTGAATAACTACAATACATGAATACTTAGGGTTATCTGCTGGAAAATAACCTACAAATGATGATATGTAGTTTAACTTTTCTTTATCTCTATAATCTTTTTGACAAGTTCCTGTTTTCCCTGCCATCGAGAAATTTTTAGAATACAATTTATGCCCCGTTCCATGTTCCTTTTCTACTACATTTTTCAATAATTGCTTTACTTTAGAAATGGTTTCTTTCGAGCAAATTTGCTTATTAATCACTTCCTTTTCAAAAGGCACAATTACTTTATCAAACTCCCGTACTTCTTTTAAAAACTGAGGTTTCACCATTTCGCCATCGTTAGCAATAGCGTTATAAAAAGTTAATGTTTGCAATGGTGTAAATGATACTCCATAACCATAAGCCATCCATTGAAGTGCAATTCCACTCCAACGACCATTTTTAATTCTTGGGTCTGGAATTATAGCTTTTCCTTCACCAATAATTGGCAAACCCAAACCACCATCAAGATTCATTGCATACAATCTATCTACAAACTTACTAGGTTTATCTCTATAAGCTTGGTCTATTGCTTTTACAATTCCTGTATTTGAAGACACTTCAAAAGCTTTAGAAACTGTTATTTTTCCATAGCCTCCACGTTTTGAATCTCGAACTTTTTTACCGTAAAAAGTTAAAATCCCTTTTTCAGTATCTACCACATCACTTGTATCAATAACCTTATCTTCTAGCGCCGCAGTAATTGCCATTAGCTTAAAGGTAGAACCTGGCTCGTGGCTTTCGCCAACCGCATAATTTAAACGCTCATAATAAAAACCTTTAGTGTTTCTTCCTAAATTAGAAATAGCTTTTATTTCGCCCGTTTTTGTTTCCATTACCACAACACAACCATGATCTGCTTTGTATTTATCAAGTTGTTCTAAAAGCGCATGATGCGCTATATCTTGAATGTTTACATTTATAGTGGTGTAAACATCATAGCCATCTTTTGGTTCTATTTGGTTGTAGTCTGTAAGTGGTTTCCATTTGTTTTTTCCAATTCTTTGCTTCAAACGCTTACCATCTGTTCCTCTTAAATATTTCACCCCAAAAGCACCGTCAAGCCCTGGTCGTGTTACATTTCCTTTTTCATCTATACGTTCGTAACCAATTGTTCTTCTTGCAATACTCCCCATAGGGAATTCGCGCTTAGTTGTTGTCTCTACTATTAATCCTCCCGGAATAGCCCCTAAACTTAAAAGTGGAAAATTTCTTAATCTTACATAATCTGAATAACTTATTCCTTTAGCAAAAATGTAATATTGGTTTTTATTTGCTTTTGCCTTTCTAATTTTATTCTCATAAAAACTAGACGAGCCACCAGTATAAACAGCTAGCGAATCACATAAAGATTTTATATATTTTTCAAATGTTTTTGTTGGCGACGTAGTAGCATCTATTCCTATGTTGAATTTTGTGATTGATGTTGCTAATAAACTTCCATCATCCGCATATACATTACCTCTACTCGCAGGAATAGTTACATTTTTTATAGTTTGCTTTTCAGCTAATACTTTATATTTATCACCTTGTAAATATTGAATACTTAGCAACTTAAAGACAACAGCAATCCCGAAGATGAACATACATCCTGCTATAAAATACAATCGGTTTAATATGCCTTTTTCGTTTACTGCCAAGGTTACTTTTTAATTTTGAGGTTTTACTTTTATTTTTTTTGGTGGAATTACAGAAGGAACTATTCCTTTATCTTTCATTTCACTTATAATATTCGATTCCATTTTAAGCCTCATAAGCTTAGAGCGTCCATCCAAAAAGAAGGATCGCATTTCTTTTACTTCATTATTTAATCTCGCAATTTCATATACTTTTTTGTCTGCGCTATGCGAACTCGCAATCATACCTATAGCTAGCGCCGAAATAAAAATGATGAACCTCCAATTTTTAAAAGAGTCATCACTAACTAAAAACGTTCCTTTTAATATGCTATAGATGTTTTTTTTCATTTACAATTTTTCTGCAACACGCAACTTTGCGCTTCTAGCTCTACTATTTATTTTAATTTCTTCCTTACTCGGAACAATTAAACCAGTCACTTTTTTTAGTGGCACTTCAAAATTTCCGAACATATCACGTTCTGGCTCACCTTCAAACATGCCGTTTCTTATAAAACGCTTTACCAATCTATCTTCTAAAGAGTGATACGATATAAAACTTAATCGTCCTTTTACTTTTAACATCTCTGGTGTTTGCAACAAAAATTCTTTTAACGCCTCTATTTCTTGATTTACCTCTATTCGAATAGCCTGATAAATTTGAGCCAACACCTTATTTTCATATCGTGGTGGCAAAAACTTTTTTAACACTTTCTTTAACTGTTCGCTGGTTACTATTTTTTCGCTTTCGCGGAATTCAACAATTAATCTTGCCATAGCTGAAGCTGAACGCAACTCACCATATTGCAAAAACACCTGTTTTAATCGCTCTTCTTCATATTCATTAATCACATGAAAAGCAGATAATTCACTTTGCTGATTCATCCGCATATCTAAATCAGATTCAAAACGAGTAGAAAACCCGCGTTCTGCGACATCAAACTGATGCGACGAAACTCCAAAATCTGCCAAAACACCATCAACCTCTCTAACCCCATGAAATCTTAAAAAACGCTTTGCATGTCTAAAATTTTCATGTATTAATGTAAATCGACTATCATCAATTGTATTTTCAAGAGCGTCTAAATCCTGATCGAATGCAAACAACCTGCCTTTTTCACCAAGTCGTTTTAATATTTCTTTACTGTGTCCGCCTCCACCAAAGGTCACATCCACATAAACACCATCTTCTTTAATATTTAAACCGTCAACGGTTTCTTTAAGTAATACAGGATTATGATACATCTTGATCATTGTCTTGTCCCATAACCTCTTCCGCTAACTCTGCAAAATCAATAGCAGCATCATCAATAGCTTGCTCATACTTGTCTTTATCCCAAATCTCAATAATATTCGCCGAAGGCGTAATAACTATGCTTTTTGAAATACCAGCAAAGGCAATTAAATTTTTAGGAATTAATAATCTTCCACTCACATCCACTTCAACAACTTTCACACCTGCACTAAAACGACGAATAAAATCTTTATTCTTCTTTTTAAACATATTAAGCTTATTCACTTTTTGCTCCATTATTTTCCATTCACCCAACGGATACAACTCCAAACAAGTTTCAAAAACCGAACGCCTTAATACAAACCCCTTTTGTAGCACATCACCCAATTGTTTTTTCATGCCAGAAGGAACCATAAGTCTTCCTTTAGCATCTACTTTACATTCATATGTCTCTATTAATGAGCTCAAACCGGTTAATTTTCTTTTTAGGATTTAAGTTTCAAATATATCGAAAATTTTCCCACTTTTTACCACTATATGACCTTTTTATTAATAAATTCTCCACCGAAAGCCATTTTATGTAGGTTTTCAATAACTTTTAATAGACTCACTCCTCAAAATCAACCTGTTACCAAACAATACTTTTATACACATGTATTGTTAACATCTTGATTTGAAATAATTCTTATTGAGAATGAATTAATATGATTAAGATATGAATGAAATAACTATATTTGTTTTTAACGAACTGACTAACTAATTAATGACGCATCGCTTAAAAAAAGAAGAAAATTACAGTTACATTGAAATTGGAGAAGGCAAACCTATTGTAGTATTACATGGGCTTATGGGCGGTTTAAGTAATTTTGATGGTGTAACTGATTTTTTCAGCGTTAAAGGTTATAAAGTTATTATTCCAGAGTTACCTATTTACAGTATGTCTTTATTAAAAACCAATGTGAAAAGTTTTGCAAAATACTTGCGTGATTTTATTGATTTTAAAGGCTTAGATGATGTAATTTTATTAGGAAATTCTCTTGGCGGTCATATTGGTTTATATCACACAAAACTTTATCCAGAAAAAATAAAAGCCCTTATAATTACCGGAAGTTCTGGTCTTTACGAAAGCGCAATGGGTGGTGGCTACCCAAAACGTAGAGATTATGAGGTTATAAAAAAGAAAGCACAAGATGTTTTTTACGACCCAGAAGTAGCAACCAAAGAAATTGTAGATGAAGTTTACGAAACCGTAAACGACAGACATAAACTTATAAAAACTTTAGCTATTGCAAAAAGTGCCATTAGGCATAATATGGCAAAAGATTTGCCGAATATGAAAACACCCATTTGTATTATTTGGGGCAAAAATGATATTGTTACACCACCAGAAGTAGCTGATGAATTTAATACCCTTTTACCTGATTCTGATTTGTTTTGGATTGATAAATGTGGACATGCTGCCATGATGGAACACCCAGATGAGTTTAATATAATACTTAATGCTTGGTTAATAAAACGCAAGTTTTAATCTCAATAATTACTTTTGTTTTAGCATATATCACCACGAATTCATAATAAATCAATAAAAAACACCTGCTTTCTGTAGGACATAGAAATGAAAATTAAATCTGCCGAATTTGTAGTTAGTAATTCTGATGTAGAAAAATGCCCAAAAAGCATGTTAACAGAATATGCGTTTATTGGTAGAAGTAATGTGGGGAAATCGTCGCTAATAAACATGCTAACCAGCAAAAAGAGTTTAGCCAAAACTTCTGGAAGACCAGGAAAAACACAACTTATTAATCATTTTTTAATAAATAAAAATTGGCATTTGGTAGATTTACCTGGTTATGGTTATGCCCGTGTTTCGAAAAAAGCAAAAAAAACATTTCAAAAATTTATTACCCAATATTTCGATTTTAGAGAACAACTAGTTTCTGCTTTTGTTTTAGTAGATATAAGACATAATCCGCAACCTATAGATTTAGATTTTATGCAATGGTTGGGCGAACATGGTATCCCGTTTTCAATTATATTTACAAAAGCCGACAAACTAAAACCTAAAGCTATTGATAACCATGTTGAGACTTATAAGAATGTCCTTTTAGAAACTTGGGAAGAAATGCCAAATTACTTTGTTACCTCAGCTTCTAAAAACATTGGAAAAGATGAAGTTTTGGGATATATCGATTTGTTAAATACGAATATGAAAACTGACTAATACGCTCTTAAAACAATGGCAAATAAAAAACTTAAAGTAGCAGAGTTATTCGCAGGAGTTGGAGGTTTTCGGCTTGGACTTGAAAAATTAAATAAATACAGTATCGTTTGGAGTAACCAATGGGAACCATCAACCAAATTGCAACACGCATCGATGGTTTATGAAAATAAATTTGGAAGTAAAAATCACTCAAACGAAGATATAAATGAAGTTGTAACTAGAAATGTTGAAGACATTCCAGACCACGATTTATTAGTTGGCGGATTTCCTTGTCAAGATTATTCGGTTGCAACAACTTTACATAATTCAAAAGGATTAAAAGGTAAAAAAGGTGTGCTTTGGTGGTCTATTCATAAAATTTTAGAAGACAAAAAGAACAAACCAAAATATTTGTTTTTAGAAAATGTAGATCGGCTTTTAAAATCTCCCGCAACACAAAGAGGACGTGACTTTGCCGTCATGCTTAAAAGCTTAAATGATTTAGGTTACGCTGTAGAATGGCGCGTAATTAATGCAGCCGAATATGGCATGCCACAAAGAAGACGTAGAGTCTTTTTTATTGGCTACCATAAATCTACAGATGCTTATAAAAGACTTGAAAAGTCTAAAAAAACAGATTGGTTAACAAAAGAAGGAACCATGGCAAATGCATTTCCAGTTGCAGAAGCCAACTCAATTAAATACGTTGAATTAAAAGGTGATTTGGTAGAAATAACTAACAATTTTAATAAAGACGGCAAACTATCACCATTTCAAAATACAGGCTTACTTACAAAAGGAAACGTTTATACCATTAAAACAGCACCAAATTATAATGGTTCAAAAACTGTTTTAAGTGATGTTTTACAAAATGGAGAAGTCACTCCTGAGTTTTTCATTGACGAAAACGACAAACCAAAATGGGAATATTTAAAAGGCGCTAAAAAGGAAAAAAGAACAACAAAAGATGGCTTTGAATACAATTATAGTGAAGGTGGAATGATTTACCCAGATGCCTTAGATAATGCTTCAAGAACTATAATAACAGGAGAAGGTGGAAAATCACCTTCAAGATTTAAACATGTAATTATTTCAGATAGAGGCTTAAGACGGTTAACACCAATTGAGTTAGAACGATTAAATATGTTTCCTGATAACCATACCGAACTTGACGGAATTACAGATACAAAAAGAGCATTTTTTATGGGAAATGCTTTAGTTGTTGGTGTCATTGAAAAAATTGGAGAAGCACTTTACAAACAAATAAATGCCTAGTTTTAAATCAGATTTAAATCAAGAAACCTTACTATCTGAATATCTAGATAACCTTTACAGAAATAAAAAAATTGACTTCCAGAGAGTTTTTGACTTAGACAAACAACATCAAGGTATTGATATTGTTATACAACATAATTCGGTTGATTATTTTATAGATGAAAAAGCACAACTGCATTATTTAAATAAAGATTTACCAACATTTACATTTGAATTATCATATTTAAAAAACAACAAATTAAAAGACGGTTGGCTTTTTGCCGATAATAAACTCACGCAATATTATTTTCTAATTACTGGAATTTTTCTAAAAAAAGGTAAATCAAAGCTTTTAAACGCAGATGATATTGACAAATTAAAAATAACAAGCGTGAATAAAATTAAGTTAATTGAACACTTAACTTCCATTGGCTTAGAAAAATCTAAATTATTAGAGTACGATTTAAAACTACGAGAAAGCAATTCTTTTGGAAAGAATAAAATATCAGAATTAAACCCACAATCTGAAGGTTTAATTTTCTTCACAAAACATTTAATTGAAAAGCCAATCAACCTTCAATTAAAATTAGCTTATTTAATTGAAAATAAAATTGCTAAGAGATTTCATTATGTGTGATTTAAAAGACTTTAAATCAATAACTTAGTTTAAAATCTAATGAACAAACATTGAAACGTTTTTTATCAAATCATAATAACTATTTGTAACTGTAAAACTTGTGTGAAAGATATTATAGTGAGTGACACGTCAACTAGATTAATTACCGTTCTAGAAAACAACTAATTAAAACACGATATACTAAACAAACCTCTCAAAATCACGTTTTCACATCCAAAGCATCACGTAAAGCATTACCTATAAGCATAAATGCCATTACCAAACTCATAATACAAAGTCCTGGTATAATAGCTAAATAAGGTTTTCCTAAAATAATATAATTGTAGTGGTCTTTAATCATCGCTCCCCAACTTGCCATTGGTGGTTGTGCACCAATACCTAAAAAACTAAGTCCGCTTTCAATTAAAATAGCTCCTGCAAAATTAGCTGCCGAAATCACAATAACTGGCGCCATAATATTGGGTAAAATATGTTTGGTAATTATTCTAAAGTCATTAAATCCTAAAGCTCTTGCCGCTGTAACATATTGCATTTCTTTGGTACTAATTATTTGTCCACGTACCACTCTAGCAACTTCAACCCACATGGTAAGCCCAACCGCAATAAACACTTGCCAAAAACCTTTTCCTAAAGCTAAAGTAATAGCAATTACAAGCAATAATGTTGGTATAGACCATGTCACATTAATAATCCACATGATTACAGCATCAACTTTTCCTCCAAAATACCCTGCAACGCTTCCCATAAAAATGCCAATTAATAACGAAATAAAAACTGCTACAAAACCTATAAAAAATGAAATTCTGGCACCAACTAAAACACGACTTAATAAATCGCGACCATATTTATCGGTTCCGAAAAAGAACTTCTTTTCTTTTATAAAACCATCAACTGAATTATTAGGAAACACGTTTAGGTTGATTACTTTTTCTTCACCTTCTAAACCATCTGAAGCATACTCAATATAATTTAATACATCATCTTTTATATTGAATTCTGAAATAGGAATTTCGGTATCACTATTTTTCTTTCCAAAGAAAATTTTGTCAAAACTACTTTGCTTGGTTCTTAATTGTGATGGAATGGTTAGCATATTAACCTTAAAACCTGGTCTTTTTGAATGAATTGATAAATGCATTTGATTGGCATGCTGAGAATTATCGGGTGCAAAAACATAAGCAAACACCGATACTAAACCAACCAAAATAATAAAATACAAACTAAAAACGCCCCAAAAGTTTTTCTTAAACTTCTGGAGCGCTAATTGTTTTAATGAGTTTGGTTTATTACTCATAAACGTTTTAATCTTTTACTGTTGCTACTTTTTTAATAGCGTAAGTCATTTTTAAATCTTCTAATACATTTAAAGCTTCTTCAATATATACATCTTTACTTAAACTTAAATGCCATCTATCTCGCTTTTCTTTTAAATCGGTAGTATCACTTACAAAAAGTTGTTTTTCATAAGCTAACGACTCAAACGTTAAATTTGTTTTATAATCTGAAATAGCATCAAACCGTTTCGATTCCAATTCATTTAGATTAATTTTTGCTTTATATTTTTCATAATTCAAAGAAAAAATAGTTTCATCAATCTTTGTTTTTACCCACTTCGCATTTTCTTCAATAAGCTTTAATTGCTCGTTATTACTCATACGCTCTTTACTCATGCTAATAGTTTTGTCGTAATCAAAATAACTATCCCAAACAGTATATTCCGCAGCATCAATTTCATCCCATGGCAATGGATTTTCTTTATCTTTTTCACCTACATCAATAAAACTAAAACGTCCTGGTACTTTTACATCACTTTTCACACCTTCTAATTGTACCGAACCGCCATTAATTCTATAATACTTTTGAGTTGTTAGCGCTAAAGCACCAAAATCTCCAGCAGTGTTACTTCTTACCAAATTGTTTAAATTCATTACATTTTGAACGGTACCTTTACCATAGGTTTGTTCACTTCCAATAATTATAGCACGTTTATAATCTTGCATTGCTGCTGCCATAATTTCGGATGCAGAAGCTGAAATTTCATTAACCAAAATCACTAATGGACCATCCCAAACTATAGATCTATCTTTGTCTTTTAAAACCTCTTTAGCTTTACCTGTAGAACGCACTTGTACAATTGGACCTTCTTTAATAAATAAACCTGCCATGTCTACAACTGTTGGCAACGAACCGCCACCATTGTTTCGTAAATCTAGTACTAAACCTTCCATACCTTCAGCCTTTAAACGCTCAATTTCTTTTTTAACATCTGTAGCTGCATTAATATTTTTATAATCATTAAAATCTACATAAAACGCTGGCAAATTGATAACACCAAATTTTTTGTCATTTTTATCAACCATAGAAGATTTTGCATAGGTTTCGACTAATTGAACTATATCTCTTGTAATGGTAACATCTTTAATCGTACCATCAACTTTTTTAATGGTTAATGTTACTTTCGTGCCTTTTGGCCCTTTAATAAATTTTATAGCATCATTGATTCGCATACCAACAATATCTACAGGCAAATCTTCATTTTCTTGTCTAACCTTTAAAATAATATCTTCTACCTCCAATTCTTTACCTCGCCATGCTGGACCTCCAGAAATAAGCTCAACTATTTTAATATAATCCATTCTTTTTTGAAGTCGCGCACCAATGCCTTCTAACTTCCCAGACATACGCATATCGAAATCTTCTTTCCCCTTTGGAGCTAAATAATACGTATGCGGATCGAACTCCTCAACAATTGCATTTACATATTCTGCAAAATAATCTTCGCGTTGCTTATCATCTATGTAATCATTAAAAAACACATTAAGAGATTTTAATGTCGCTTCACGAGCTTTTTTTTCAATAACTTGCTCTGTCTTCATAATGTATGACGCGTCTCTCTTTTTATGAGATCTTTCTTGACTATAAATATCATCATAATTGGTAAGTGTAGAGAACTTAAGTTGTTTTCTCCAACGTTCTTTCATTTCCTTTTTGTTTTTCACATAACTACTATGCTCAAAATCGTTATTAAATGTTTCATCAATTGTATAATTGAAAGGTTGTGATAATACCTCTTTATAAATCTCTTTAGCTTCGTCAATACGTTTCAACATACGCTCGTGAGTTACATTGAAAAAAGTAATATCAGACACCTTTAACTGGTCATCAATTGTTAATTTATATTTTTCGAAATCTTTATAATCCGATTCATAAAAATAACGCTTTACAGGATCGATAGTTTCTATATAATCCGAAAACAATTCCTCAGAAAACGCATCATCCATAGCGATAGGATCAAAATGTCCTTGTTGCAATACATACGTAATAATCTGAATTAGTAATTTATCTTTATCAGGATCTTCAAATGTTTTAGTAGTAAAACTACATGATGCAAAAGCAAGCAATAGCATTAACAATAAAACTTTATAATTCCTTTTCATAATATTTTTCATCTGTTATTTTTCGTTTTTGGGCTATATTAATTTGTAGCCGCCAAATAAATAGTAATACATTATTTTTACTAAAATAAAGAAAAAACCATGCCAATAAAGGCAATTGCTACTAATTTTTTGTTAAACCAAAGAAATTAAGTGTTTACAAAGGAAATTATGTATTTTAGCGATACTTTTTAAGCAAACTATGGCTAAAAGACCCCTTATTTTAGTAACTAACGATGATGGTATTAATGCTCCTGGACTTAGGGCTTTAATATCTGTAATGAATTCCATTGGAGACGTTGTTGTTGTTGCGCCCGACAGCCCACAAAGCGGTATGGGACACGCCATTACTATAGATTCTACACTTTATGTACAACAAATAAAAGCTAGTAAGGGTCCGCAAAAAGAATATAGTTGCTCTGGTACACCCGCAGATTGTGTAAAATTAGCCATAAGAGAAATTTTAGATAGAAAACCCGATTTGTGTGTTTCTGGAATTAATCATGGATCTAATTCGGCTATAAATGTGATTTATTCTGGCACAATGAGTGCTGCATTAGAAGCTGGAATTGAAGGTATTCCCGCCATTGGTTTCTCGTTGCTTAATTATGATTGGGAAGCTAATTTTGATGTCACAAAAAAGTATGTGAAAAAAGTTGCTAAAAACGTTTTAAAAGAAGGCCTACCAAATGGTGTTGTATTAAACGTGAATATTCCGAATACATCAGAAAATAACATAAAAGGCATTAAAATATGCCGACAAGCAAAGTCTAATTGGGTTGAAGAATTTGATAAAAGAACAAGTCCCTTAGGAAAAGATTATTATTGGCTTTCTGGTAAATTTGTTAACTTAGATGATGGTGAAGATACTGATGAATGGGCTTTGGAAAACAATTATGTTTCAGTAACACCAACACAATTCGATTTAACTGCACATCAACATATAAAAACCCTAAACACTTGGGATTTAAATAATACTGAAACAGATTTAGAATAAATGAAAAAAGAAATTTTTATAGGCATGTTTGTTGGTTTAATTGCCAATGCCATCGGTTTGTTTTTAGCTGCAACACTTTTAGGCAAAGGTGATGATTTTACAATAGTAATAAAAGCAGCTTCAGTCGAAGGTTTTTTAGGAAAATTAATAAGTTTAGGTGCTGTTTTAAATCTTGCAGCTTTCTTTGTTTTTATTAAAAAGAAACAAGATTATCGTGCGCGCGGCGTGTTATTAATTACTGTTTTTATTGCTATTTTTACGTTTGTTTTTAAACTTTTTTAAATGAACTATTACATTGTTTCCGGTGAAGCATCGGGCGATTTACATGGCTCAAACCTAATGAAAGCATTACAAAAAGTAGATGTAAATGCTAATTTTAGGTTTTGGGGTGGCGACCTTATGCAACATGTTGGCGGCACACTTGTAAAACATTATAAAGAACGTTCGTTTATGGGGTTTATTGAGGTTATCATGAACCTTTCTTCCATTTATAAAGATATTTCCTTTTGTAAAAAAGATATTGAAACTTATAAACCTGATGTTATTATTTTTATTGATAATTCTGGTTTTAATTTACGTATTGCAAAATGGGCGAAACAAAAAGGCTTTAAAACCAATTATTATGTATCGCCGCAGGTTTGGGCGTCTCGTGCTAAACGTGTACATAAAATAAAAAGAGATGTTGATGCAATGTATGTTATTCTTCCTTTTGAAAAAGCATTTTACAAAGACAATTTTGATTATGATGTGAATTTTGTTGGTCACCCTTTAATTGATGCTATAGCCGACAGAAATCAAGTCGATGAGCAAGAATTTAGAAATGCTCATAAACTTAACAACAAACCCATTATTGCACTTTTACCTGGAAGCAGAAAACAGGAAATTAAAAAAATGCTTTCCGTAATGCTGAGTTTGATTGATGATTTCCCTGACTATCAATTTGTAATTGCGGGTGCGCCAAGTCAAGATTTTGAATTTTACAAAACGTTTATAAAACACTCCAATATTAGTTTTGTAGATAATAAAACTTACGATTTATTAAGTGTTTCTACTGCTACTTTGGTTACTTCTGGAACTGCTACTTTAGAAGCTGCATTATTTAAAGTTCCGCAAGTGGTTTGCTATAAAGGCAGTAATATTTCATATCAAATAGCAAAACGCATCATTACATTAAAATACATTTCATTGGTAAATTTAATTATGGATAAAGAAGTTGTTACGGAACTTATTCAAAATGATTTCAATAAAAATCGCCTTAAAGAAGAACTTGAGCGCATACTAGATGAATCTAATCGTGTTAAACTTTTTTCAGATTATTACGATTTAGAAAAAAAACTTGGCGGTAAAGGCGCAAGTGAGAAAACTGCTAATTTGATTTATAAATCGATAAAAGCTTAATTAATTTATGAGAAATATTCTTATTTTACTTCTCATTATTTCAAGTTTTAGTAGTTGTAAATCTTCCAAAATATCTAAAAAAAGTAGTTCAACAAAAACTGTTATTAAATCAAATTCTAAAGCAGAAAACATTATTGAATATGCCAACCAATTTAAAGGTGTTCGTTATAAATGGGGCGGAACTACAAAAAAAGGAATGGATTGCTCGGGTTTAGTTTTTGAATCTTTTAAAGCTTATGATATTTTTTTACCACGAATATCGAGAGATATGGCAAAACGCGGAAATAAAATTTCGTTGAAAAATGTAGTTAAAGGCGATTTACTGTTTTTTAAAACAGGCAATAGAAGAAACTCGATTAATCATGTTGGGTTAATTGTTTCCATAAAAAACAAAAACATTCAATTTATACATGCCACAAGCAGTAAAGGTGTAATAACATCTTGGTTAAATGAAGATTACTGGCATAAAGCTTTTTTTGAAGCTCGTAACATTCTATAAGATATTTTTTATCTTACAACAATATGAAATTACTCAATTTCACTATAATTAAATTAACCTGTTGCCTAATTATTGGTATCGCCATTGCGTATTTCTTCACGTTCTTAATTCCATTAACTTTATACATTACCGCTTCTTTTTTAGTACTTTTATTTGTTGCTTTTATAGTTGCAAGAAAACAATTTACTAAAACGATTTGGCTTGGACTTTCTGCTTATATTTTAATGATTTTTATTGGAATATTAACGACTAACTTTCATAATCAAAAAAACTTTTTAAATCATTATACGCATCATAATTCATTTAAAAAAGGCTCTATAAAAACCATCACATTTAGAATTAGAGAGGTTTTAAAACCTAATACTTATTATGATAAATATGTGATTGATATTTTAAATATTGATAACGAAACTGTATCAGGAAAATCGTTATTAAACATTCAAAAAGATTCAACGCTACAGACATTAAAAGTTGATAATATTCTTATTACTAAAACTGTTTTTAAAGATTTAAACAATCCTTTAAATCCTAATCAATTCAACTATAAAAAATATCTTGAGAAGAAATATATCTACCATCAAATTTCCGTAAACAATCAATCACTTTTAAAAATAAATTCTCAACAAAAAACATTGTTTGGTATTGCTGATGATGTTAGAAATCATATCAACTTAAAATTAAAAAAATACTCATTTAAACCTGACGAACTCGCTATTATTAATGCGCTTTTATTAGGACAACGACAAGATATTAGCGAGGACGTTTACACCAGTTACACCAATGCTGGAGCAATACATATTTTGGCAGTTTCTGGATTACACGTTGGTATTATTCTACTAATTTTAATGTTTATTTTCAATCCTCTAGAGCGTTTTAAACACGGAAAACTTATCAAGACCATAATACTTGTTACGTTGCTTTGGTGTTTTGCTTTAATAGCAGGATTATCGGCTTCGGTAACTAGAGCAGCAACTATGTTTAGTATTGTGGCGATTGCTATGAGTTTAAAACGACCAACAAACATTTACAACACATTAGCAATATCTATATTTATAATATTGCTTTTTAAACCTATGTTTTTGTTCGATGTTGGTTTTCAGTTAAGTTATTTGGCTGTTTTTGCTATTGTTTCAATCGACCCATTATTATATAAATTATGGAAACCAAAATCTAAAATTTTACGTTTTTATTGGCATACTTTAACCATAACTATTTCTGCACAGTTTGGTGTAATTCCTATTAGCTTATATTATTTCCATCAGGTTCCAGGATTGTTTTTCTTATCTAACTTAGTTATTATTCCTGCTTTAGGTATTATTTTAGGATTTGGTATTTTCGTTATATTTTTAGCTTTATTAAATATTCTGCCAAACTTTCTAGCAAACATCTACGGAAGTATTATTAGCTTAATGAATA
>Ga0256845_1001198_pt1 | contig 21401 bp, 18 predicted proteins | sample RiftiametaG_FD_189101 | JGI IMG/M metagenome (GOLD analysis project Ga0256845, IMG submission 189101) | Tube worm associated microbial communities from hydrothermal vent at the East Pacific Rise, Pacific Ocean - Riftia | ecosystem: Host-associated > Annelida > Integument > Unclassified ...
GCCAGCAGATTCATCATCTTATCTGAATCCGGTCGAATCACAGACGGGTTACTCAACGCATCGCTAATCCCGCGAAGAGTTCCCAGCGCGCCTTTCTTTTTAACGACGTCTATAAAATTGCCAGAGACGACGTCCTCAAAGTAGCTGGAAATTGTCGCATCAAGAAATTCGGTCAAGAGCCGATCGGTCGCCAGACTCGTGGTGTGAGCCAAGCACCTGGGACACAGATCAAAAATATCACTATTGGGGACTCCTGTTGAGACAGTTGTCGGAGAAACACCAGGTGGAAATATCAGAAGTGCGTTGCTATCTTCTGCATGTTGACTGGTTGTCCAGTTTTTTTTGTCGTTTGTTCCTCTATCGCTCCAGAATTTTTGGTCCACACAAATATGACCGGTGTCAGGAAACGATGAGAGTTGGTCTGCTCTTAAAATACCTCCACCCACCGGCAATTCATCCCCAATAATGGAGACAGATCCGGTCGCCACTCCCAAGCGAATTTTCTGTTTGTCACGACACGCCTCGGCTATTTTTGTTGCCACATCCAAAACAGTGTCGCCACCCACCTCGCTTGAGAACACCAACACGCCTCCGTCGCCAGCCGGGGCGTACCAGATGCGCCCTTTTTCCCAGTGCTCTAATGCTCCAGACCTATTTAAAACATCGACAACCTTTTTTTGTAATTGGGTCAACACAGTCCACGCATCTTCTCGGCCCATCTCCGAAAACTGAACCACATCATAAACTAAAGCGTGAATGGTTTTCACATCGCCGGAGGCATCACAAGAAATCTCTCCAAGATTCGGAGCGTTGTGATCTAGCCTGTAATATTTGAATTCGGTGCGTTTGACTTGTTCAGATGTGGGGCCGATGAATTTGTCTTTGTATTTTCCCAGCGCCTCCCTCACGCTTTGACACACTCTGTCAGATACCACGATCGGACTCTCCGCCTCCTTCATGGCTGCCAGACGCGCGGCCAAGTTAATCGGAGGACCGATTACATTTTTTTTATTGAGATCATCAACCCACCCCACACGACCCTCAGTAATTCCAACAGCCAGCTTAACCCCTTGCTGTGCGGCCTTATCTAGGACGGTCTCCGCTGTCTCCATCGCAGCCTTAACATCTATGACACAGGAAAATCGTCCGTAGACACTGGAATGAACAGCCCAGGAAGAAGGCTGCTTATCGTGAACCTCCTGACAAATGTTCATCAAGACCTGCTGGACAGTTCCCAGCCCGTCTGTCGCCATCTCATCAACACCGCATATTCGAAAAAAAACGACAAACAACGGATCCGGCGGCGCTGTTGTGGGTATCTGAGTCTTACTCATGGTCTTTCCTCCTCCAAAAGAATCCTGTTCATTGCACCCCCAAAATCTGTCAGGTGCAGCCAGCGAATGGTTGCGGTTGTGCTCATTTGCGTCAAGCTGTCCTCCTCTCGCAGTCAAATCATCCGCACCGGCTCCCTTATCTTGCGGTGTCCAAAGCACATGCCCTTGTCTGTCATGCTCCCCATCTATGCCGAAAAATCAGCAAGACCGTCGGGTTCTGGGGCACCGTGGCGGTTGATTGTTTTGCAGGATACTTTATCCGAAGTTGTATTTGCAAGTAGGCGGCAACAGAACGGTGTTCCTTAAAAAGGGTGCCAGACTCCTCCTTAGAAGACTCCTCCTTAGAAGAAATGATCGGGCAACTCAATCGTATATGCGAGGCGCGTTGAATAAGAAGATCCATTAAATAACGAAACGATGATCTTTAATCTCCATAATCAGGATCGGGACTTTGCTGCAAAGATAAATTCTTTTTTATTATAAACTATCTCAGGTGGGCATCGTTAGTTGCTTAAAACCAGAATCTGATTCCCCCAAAGGGGCCGTGCAGCAGCTCTTTGTTTCCGTTGCCCAGTATCAGCATCAGATTATATCCTGCAAAAAGCTCCACCGGCCCTAAAATCAGTCCTAATGTTTCGCGAGTGTGTACAAACAACGCCGATCCCAAAGAACCCACATCCAGATCGGCAGATATAACCCATGGTTTGTGAGGAAACGCATTTAAAGACAGGATGCCTGTGTAGCCGATTTCGGCGTTCAGGTTATGCCAATCCACTAAAAAACGCAGTCCTATGCCAAAACGAACCTCAAGGGTTGAAGATTTTTGAAGTCTGACAAGACCGTTAAGATCTCCCAGGATTAATCGATTGCTGCTGTCCCCATCTTTTTCGAGTAGATAAATCCACCCTGTGCGAAAAGTTGCGGTGCCAAAATCTCCAGAAAGATCAAACTCCGGCATGTGTACGCCCTCAAGATCATAGGTGTACCCCAAAAAGAGATTCCCCGCTGAGTTATAGGTCTTATTTGGCTTGGGAGTTTTCTCTGGACAGAAATATTGCGCGTTTTGAACAACTCTGCCTTGAGTATCTAAAACAGGCGGTGTGGACTGCAATAAATCATTTTCGACAATCACGCTACGACCGGGTCGTTTGTGAGCGTAGGGGTAAGGCAAATAATAAGATGATGTTGCAGGACACGACGGAGGCGAAGGCGCAGCAGTTTCTTGTTCATGCCTGTTATACCTATCATGTGTGTCATGATCATCATGGCAAAAGAACAGGCAGAAAGAGTGCGTATTGTCTTTCTTGTCATCGTCATCGTTTGAGTGGTCGCTTTTGGTGGTTTTTCTAACTTTATCAAGGCTCCCGGACCATGCAGGGCCAGCGATAATCAACCCCATTATACACAACAGACACCCAACAATCATATGCCTCATAGTAGTCTCCTTGCAACACTGTGAACTAAACGAGTCACTTAAAACCTTGTTTTTTCTTGAGTGCTCTCTTTAGAAATTATTGTGTTGCAAAAACTGTTCCGGGATTAAATGATTTTGCCTGCGATTATGGTTTTTACCGTTCGACCGGGGACTTTAAAGTTATTAAAGGGGGTGTTTTTACCTTTGGACTTAAAAAGTGAGGCGTCTATTTTGTGGCTGTCGGTTGGATTTATAATCGTTACGTTAGCGGGAGCACCTGGTGACAAGGTTCCTGCTGCCAGTTTAAAGATTTTTGCAGGAGCGTATGACATGGCTTCTATCATTCTAAGCGGTGTAAGTACGTTGGATTCAACCAGCGACAGGAGGGTGGGTACTGCTATCTCCAGACCTACCATTCCAAACGCGGCCTTTTTAAATCCGCCTTCCTTGTCTTTTGTGGAATGAGGCGCGTGATCGGTTGCCACTATATCGATAGTTCCGTCAGCCAGCGCGGCGCGACATGCTTCTACGTGAATACTTGGTCGAAGCGGAGGGTTGACCTTGGCCAGCGTTGATCCGCTTCGTATGAGTTCATCTGTCAGGTGAAGATGATGCGGTGTAACTTCGGCGGTAACTAAAAGCCCTTCTTTTTTTGCTTTGCGTACAAGCTCAATCGCTTTGGCTGTTGAGATGTGACTGACATGAAGTGCGCCACCTGTTTGTCTGACCAGCTCAATGTCCCTTGCTATCATTGTCTCTTCGGCGGCGACATCCCAGCCGGGCAAATCAAGATCCCGCGCAACTGTTCCTTTGTGAACAACTCCGCCCGCTGAGATCTTTGCAACCTCTGAGTGTTGAGCTATTACCACTTTTAACCGGGCAGCTTCTTTAAGCGCACGCTTCATGAGCGCATCGTCTTCGAGCCCCGAACCGTCGTCGCTGAACGCAGTCGCGCCCACCTGCACAAGAGCTTCCATATCTACAAGCTCTTTGCCAGCTCTGCCTGTGGTAATTGCAGGAACCGGGAGCACTTTCGTGCCGCCCAGATTATTGGCTTTGTCGATTATGGCTTTAAAAACATCCACGGTGTCGGTGACCGGATTGGTGTTGGGCATGGGCATCACCCAGGCAAATCCGCCAGCGGCGGCGGCGGCGAGCCCGGTGGCAATGGTTTCCTTGTATTCAAACCCCGGTTCTCTAAGGTGCACATGCGCGTCAATCAATCCTGGCACAACCCAAAGTCCCTTAGCGTCGATGATCTCATCTGCATGATCTAAAAGCTGCTCTACGATCACACCGTCTTCCAAAAATAAATCTTTGATCGCATCAATTCCACGATTGGGATCAATAATTCGTCCATTCAATATTGCGACGCGTTTAATCATGTGCTCCTCCTCAAAAAGCAGTCATAACGCAACTTGTAATTGCATCAACGTTTTTTGACTGAAAACAAAGTTCAAAATATTTCTTGCGCGTTTGATGTTGGAGCGATACCGATAATTTGAGGCGTACTTTCGCCCTTACGGTAATATATGAAAGTTTTGGGTATAGAATCATCCTGTGACGAGACCGCTGCTTCGGTAGTAGAGGATGGGCGTGTTTTGTCAGATGTAATTGCAAGCCAGGTGGCCGTACACAGACCTTATGGTGGAGTTGTACCAGAGCTTGCCAGCAGAAATCACATGATCAACCTGACACCGGTCATAGAGCAGGCGCTTAAAGATGCACAGGTAGAGCTTGGACAAATAGATGGCATTGTGGCGACATCCGGTCCGGGGCTTATTGGCTCATTGCTGGTGGGGCTTCAGGCGGCAAAGACCATTGCCATGTCTCGCAAGCTGCCCTTTGTGGGCGTCAATCACCTAAGAGGGCATCTGTTAGCCACACGGATAGAAGGCGATAACCTCTCCAGACCCAATTTTCCCTACATGGCGCTGTTGGCCTCCGGTGGGCACACCGGCGTGTATCTGGTCGAAAGTGAAGACTCCATAACGTGCCTTGGGCAAACCAGAGACGACGCGGCGGGTGAGGCCTATGATAAGGTGGCAAAGCTTTTGGGACTTGGATATCCCGGTGGTCCGATCATTGACAAAATGGCCGCTGTCGAAGGCGACGAGGAGACTTTCCCCCAGGCGCTTCGGCAGCGAAAATCCTACGAGTTTAGTTTTTCGGGAATAAAGACTGCCGTGGCTCAGCGGGTTGCAACCTTTAAAGGAGGCCCCGACGACAAGCAGATGCATGCAATAGCACGCGGATTCCAGCGTGCTGTGGTCGAAATTCTCGTTCGCAAGGTGGTGCTGGCCGCCAGAGAAAAACAGGTGTCCAGTGTGGTACTCGCCGGAGGTGTTGCAGCTAATAAAGGATTGCGAGCACACGCGGCGAAGATCTGCCGCGAAAATGATCTAAAGCTGTTTGCGCCGCCTCCCTCGCGGTGCACCGACAATGGATCCATGATCGCCTACGCCGGATATCTGTCACTGGCAGCGGGGCAAAGAAGCAGTTTCGATTTGGGGCCGCGCTCAAACTGGCCGGTTTGAAAACAACACCATGCGTATCTTAGGACTCGATATTGGTGCAAAAAGAATAGGGGTTGCCGTCTCCGATGAGACAGGAGTGATAGCGCAGCCGCTTTTTTATCTGGAACCCGAAAAGGGTGCCGAAGATCTGATGAAACGCATTGGTGAGATTTGCCGCCAGTACAATGTTTCGACCATTGTTGTAGGGTTGCCCCTCTCCATGGATGGCGGTGATCGGGGTTCAAGCAGCCGTCGCGCCCGCAAAGTAGGTGAAAAAATCCGCGATGATCTTGGTTTGACCGTAATTTTTCAGGACGAACGCTTTACCACCAGACAGGCGCAGCGCGTACTCATTTCATCTAATATGAGACGAAAAAAGCGAAAACAAAACGTGGACAAAATAGCCGCCTCGATAATTTTACAAGGGTATCTTGATGCCAGATAAATTCCCCCTTCGCGTTAGGATCATGCGACCTGCGATCACTTGGATTGTCCTTGTTGTTATCGGTTTGGGGTACACTGTCTACGATATAATGTTGCGTTACCCATCGATGCCGGGACCCGGTATAGGACAAAAACTTATGGTGGAGATTCCCTTGGGGATTGGCCCTAAAACTTTGTCAAAACTTTTAGAGGAAAAAGGAATTATAGATAGCCCCGGGCGATTTAGACTCTGGCTGCGTGCGAGCAAAAAACTTTCCATGGTAAAAGCCGATATCTTTGAACTTCGAGACAATATGACGCCGCAGCAAATTCTGCGCGTTATCTCTAAAAAGGGCGACAAGAAGGGACTTAGAGTAACTATTCCCGAAGGCTTTACCCTTGATCGCATCGCTGAAGTTCTAAAAAATGCAGGTTTAGCCGCTTCTCGTTTTATTGAAGTAGCTACAGATAAAAAATTGCTTACAGAACTTAAAATTCCTGGAAACAGTGCGGAGGGATTTCTTTTTCCAGATACGTATTTTTTTGAACCGGACGACGACGCCAAAGATATAATTCGTCGCATGCACGCAGTTTTTGAATCTCACATGGTCAAGCTTGGACTTTCTGAAGACATTGATTTGTTTAAGATCATTACGCTGGCCTCAATCGTCCAGGCGGAAGCTCGCATAATGACAGAAGCACCGATCATCGCAGGGGTTTATAAAAATCGTCTCGATCTTGGAAAATTTCCATCTAGGCTAATGCAGGCCGACCCTACAGTGGCGTATGGATGCAAGCCGTGGATTGCACCTAGGGCGTCGTCCTGTGAAGGTTTTTTGGGCAAGTTAGGTCGCAGACAACTGGACGATAAAAAAAATACGTACAACACTTATCAACGTTCGGGTCTGCCCCCCGGACCCATCTGTTCACCCGGAGAACTCGCAATAAAAGCTGCGCTGAATCCTGACAAGGTTCCCTATTTATACTTTGTGGCAGGTCCAAACGGCACGCATCGTTTCTCAGCAACTTTGGCCGACCACAACAAGGCGGTCAGGTTGTACCGTGAAGGGCTCTAATCAATGAGTATCGTGCGACCTAGAGGTGTAAAATTAAAAAAGGCCAAACATCCGGGGCTCACCTTTCTAATTTTTGGAATGGTCGCTGCGTCAGCCTATTGGAGGGATCGGATTAATTGGATGATCGTCGCTGCGGCGGTGGCGGGCTTTTTGATTCTCGTGCTCCTCATAAAAAGAATAGGGCTTGTAAAATCCATGAAAGCCGTCGATGCCATGGGTGGTCACGAATTTGAACGATACTTAGCCAAAGTATTTAGAGGCTTAGGTTACAGCGTAGAGACAGTAGGCCTAGGCGGCGGCGATTTTGGAGCTGATTTGATAGTAACAAAACGCGGTGTAAGCACAGCGGTGCAAGCCAAAAACTATGATCGAAAAAACCGAGTGGGCAACGACGCCGTGCAACAGGCAATAGCAGGTGCCACTTACTACAATTGCCGCGAAGCAATGGTAGTGACAAACTCAACTTTCACCAAAGCAGCCAAAGAACAAGCCAGCAAATGCACGGCATTCCCCGTAACCCTCTGGTCTAGGGATGACCTGCAAAAAGCCATTAAAAAACTGTAACCGACGCTTTGTAGCCTATCAATGCAAGCTTAATCAGGTTCAGGCGAAGTTAGGCATTGTTGGACCAGGTGGTATTGAGGCCAAACCTATATCGGCTGCTCTAGCAGCGGTGTGGCGTTCTTCGACAACAAGCTTTAAAAGTTCGGCGTCGGTTGCCAGTGACAGATCGTGAAGGGCTTGCATGTAACCGTCGGAGAAGCCTTGTTGTTGTGCGTAAACCGCTCCGTTAGCACCTTGAAACCTGGAATTAAAAAGCGCGGCCAGATGTTTTCTGAGTTCCTTCATTACGTTTTGTTTGCTCATGAAGATTCCTCCCTTGGTTTAAACTTACACGAGCAATTATTGGAAAGGCAAATTTTTGGCAATCTTTTCAGTAGTTAAGGTGTTAACCTTTCAGGTTCGAGATAAAGATATGCTTTAGCTGCGGCAACTCTTACATAATTTTGTTTATCGGCAAGTAACTTCAAAAATACAGGTTTAAGCGTTGTAGAACCTGAAATTCTACTGAGTATTGTGACTATGTTTTTTGTAGTTTCTTCTTTAAGCGCTTCTTTAACAGCTCTAATCGCCTCACTGTCGTTTAGCAGAACCAAAAGATCTCTCGCTTCATCAATGCGTGTGCTTTGGCTCTCCATAACTTTTTTGAGGGCGTTTGTAACAGTGTCGACGGCAGCAGGATCTTTTAACAACATATACGCAGCCTGAAGGATAATATCCGGCGAGTCGTCCAGGAGAAAATCAAGTTTGATTTTACGGATGTCTTTGATCCCGGAGTATCCAAGGTTGGTCAAAGCAGCAGCGCGAATGGCAGGTCGTTTGTGTTTAAGCGCTTCTTTAAACCTAGCTTGCCCATTTTGATCGTTGAGTCCCGATAACGCCGCTGCTGCCAGAACGGTTACAGGCTCCATAGGGCCGGATAAAAGGTCGGTTAAAATGGCTTTAGCGTCGATTGAATTTATCTTTGAGAGACCGAGGATTGCAGAATGAATAACGCCTTGGTTGCTATCGTGCAGGGCGCTGCGCAAGGCGTCTATTGCGTCTGACCCAAGTTTTGGACCAGAACGTGCGGCGGCGCTTCTTACCTGTGCGTCGGGATCCAATCGCAAAGTATCTTTTAGCACAGCGGCAGCCTCAGTGTTGCAAGGCAGCATACCCAATCCTAAAATTGCGTAACGTCTCACGTCGGGATCTTTATCAACGGCAAGCTTAATCAGTCGTTCTTTTGTCAGGTCTCTAAACCATGCACCTGCCGCTGCGGCGCGAACATCTGAAGCCGGGCCATTGAATAGATCATCAAGTTTTTTGGCCGAAGGCACAAATGAGCGATGAAGAGCAATCCACGCCATTCTCGCAACAGGACCAGTCGATGAAGCCATCTGTTTTAAAACGTGTTTGCCGATTCTTCCATGAGCTGCGAGAAAAGAAACAAGCGGCGACGCAAATCTGAAATCTCTTTGCGCTTCACGCGCTATTATCAAAGAGGCAAGGTATGCTTCCATGTGAGCATCGCCTCTTGCATCGTCGAGTGCCAGGTTAAAGGCATCAGCATCCAAGTGTTTTTCCAAATTAGTTACAGTTGAAGCGCAACCTGAAAAAAGTACGACCAATACAACCGCAATTTGCAATCGGGACAGAAACACGTCAGTTTCTCGGATGTACCGGAGGGGTTCCTCCGCACATGAAGCATCCTGTAACTGCTCCATTTGGATTATATTGAAGATTGTATTGATGAACGACCCGATTGCAGATTGGACATCGTGAAGAATTATCGTTGTTTTCTTTGGTAAAGAGAGGTTGTTTATCTGAGGATAGGGTTTCTTCTTGCATATCGTCTTTTGGTGGATCTTTAAAAACGGGGACCTGCTCGGCTACCACATAAAGTCGTATGTTTTCGATTCTGATTCGTTGCTGGGAGCCCAACGTCAACAGCCTGTTCATAACCTCTCGGGATTTTAAAGATATTTCCGAGTATTTGAGTTCAGCATCCATGCGAACGCCAGCTATCCAATCTTTGCGTCCAAAAGGAACAAGATCCAGATCGTCATTGCCAGTGCTTTCAGCATTGTTGTTTCGCACTTCATCTCTAAGTGATTGCTCTGCTTTGACTCCCAGCACCAGATCTTTTTTTATTGTGTTTATCATTCAACAGTTGGAATAGACTAACTTTGCATCTCGCGCAAGGGTAACGAAAAATCAAAATCTCACTTCAACGAAACCAGCTTCCGAAGTTGCTCGAAGCGTGCGTCTACTGCGGGGCGTTGAAGATTCTTTAAGTTTTCAACGCCAAAATCTTCACAGGTATGAGATGCTGCAGCGGACCCGTAAATCATACCCTTTTTAATTGCTTCGTCGTTGGTGGATTCTGCTTGGGTCAGGTAACCTGCCAGGCCGCCTGCAAAGCTGTCTCCAGCACCGGTAGGATCGACAACATCTTTTAATGGAAATGCTGGCGCAAAGAATACAGTGTCTTTGGTAAAAAGATAAGCACCATGTTCCCCACGTTTTATAATCACGGCCCCAGGACCGTCTGCGAGGATCTTATCCGCTGCTGCCGATACCTGCATTTCGCCAGTTAGCATGGCAGATTCCTCATCGTTGATCACCAGAAGATCAGTGCGCCGGATGACTGCCTTCAATTTTTCTAGGGCAATATCTATCCAGAGATTCATGGTATCGGTTATTACGTAGCTGCTATCACCTACCGTATCCAGGATCTTTGCCTGAAGCCCTGGATCAATATTGCCGAGCATTAAAATATCTGGATTGGCATACTCTGCGGGAATTTTTGGGTCAAAGTGCTCAAATACTCCAAGCTGAGTGTCCAGGGTTGTCCTTGATGAAAAATCATCTGCATACTTGCCAGACCACCTGAATGTTTTGCCCGGTGCTTTTTCCAGGCCCGAAATGTTGATTCCTTTTGATGTGAGCATATCAATGTGCTCCTGCGGAAAGTCACCGTCGCCGATTACACCTACTAAATTGACCGGTGCAAACATTGAGGCGCAAAGCGAAATATATGTTGCCGCGCCACCTAGAATTTCATTTCGTTTGCCCGCACGGGTTTCGATACTGTCAAACGCGACGGAGCCTACAGTTAAAAGAGAGCTGCTCATAATATCCTCCCAAAGATTGTCGACATTTTGTTTGTGGTTTCTTTTGAGATCATCTTTCGATCCGTCACCACCGCAAATTGAAGAGCCTCGGCGCAGGCGCAGTCAGCTTTCCGGCTCAGCCCCTCTTTTGCGATGATTTCTATTACTGATTGGGCCTTTTGAACATTGTTGCGCATAATTTCAAGCACGGCTGCGACGGTCACGGCCTCTTTCTCTTCGCGCCAGCTGTCATAATCGGTCGCCAGCGCAAGTGTGCAGTAGCAAAGTTCAGCCTCTCTGGCGAGTTTTGCCTCAGGCATGGCGGTCATGCCGATCATGTCAACACCAAGCTGTCGATGCATGAGTGATTCGGCCCGGGTAGAAAACGCCGGTCCCTCCATGACCATAAGGGTACCGCCTTTGTGAACAGTACCTTTTAGCGTGGTGGCGGCGGCGTAGACACGTTCAGAAAGTACAGGACACACCGGGTCCGCAAACATAACGTGGCCAACTATTCCGTCTCCAAAAAACGTAGAGGGTCTGCTTTTGGTGCGATCAATGTACTGGTCAACAACAACCAGATCTCCAGGATGAATATCCTCTCGCATGCTCCCCACTGCGCTGACACTGATGATCGCCTCTGCCCCCAGGCGTTTGAGTGCAAAGATATTGGCTTTATAATTCACCTCATGTGGTGCAAGGACATGCCCAAGTCCGTGTCGCGCCAGGAAAAGCAGCTTTGTGTTGCCCAGACGGCCGCTTATTATTGGCGATGATGGTGCGCCGAAGGGGGTTTCAACAATGTGTTCTTTTTCATTTATAAGGCCATCAAGCTTATAGAGACCTGAGCCGCCGACGATAGCCAGAGTCTGATTAGTCATTGGTTTATACGATTTCTTTTCATTAAATTAACTGGGACGTCATTTTGGATGCTATTTTGAGGGTTTTGGAATCCTGTTTAGTTTATTGAGGCCATGCTTGGGCGGTCCTCCAGACAGGTCGATGACCACATCTTTGAGGTTTTCTTCGTGTAGCGTAACCTTGTATTTTTGGGTGAGAGCATCTATCGCCGCTTCGGTTTTATTTTTACGAGTTTCGCGTTTAACCAGAAGTGCAATACGATCACGTGCATCTTCGAAGGAGAGTTTCATTTTTTTGCGATAGCCTGTTCGCATCAGGATGTGATAGCCGTCATCGGTTTTGATAAGGCTGTTGTAAATGTCGCCGTTTTTATTTATTGAGAACACCGCTTTTACAATGGCAGGTGCGATTTTTGGATCGCCCTTTCGCCGTTCTTCAGGCTTGGAAAAGAATGTTAAGTCACCGCCGCGCATTTTGGTGGCCTCGTCTTCGCTCTTTTCTTGAGCCAGTTTTCTAAAATTGTATTGGCTGGGTTTGTCCTTCTTTATCTGTGCGAGCAGCTCCTCGGCTTTGGCCTTGTCCTTTATCAGAATGTGACGAGCTCGAAACTTCTCAGGTTTGTCGTAACTATCGATGTGATCATCGTAATATTTGCGCATGGCTGGTTCGTTAGGCTCAATTTCTGCAATGGCATTAGCAATCTTCTTGTGCATCAGGTTGGCCAGTTGATTTTTTTTGACAGAACTCACCTTTGAATGATCTGTGAATCCCCGTCTCTTTGCCTCGTTGGCCAGAAGCTCCATTTTAATTATTTTATCAAGGAACTCTTTTTTCTTTTCCAGCTCGGAGAGATCCTTGCGAAGCATAGGACTTTGGCGGTTGATAATCGACTCCAAATATCCAAGGGTTATAACCGTGTCACCAATTCTGGCGACAGGGAGAGCCTTTCTCGTATTTTGTTTGGAAAGTACTTCTTTGCCAGCATCTTCTTTTGCGCCTATTGCGGCGATGGAAAAAAGCGCAACGATAGTTGCGACGCCAATCAATTTAAAAGATTGATGTTTGTTCACTTTGTCTCCTCCATTTGAAAATCATTAAATGGAAACCTGAAAAATTATCGGGCAATATTTGCACATCAAACCTGAAATGGTCAAGGTTATACGCGCATTGATTAATTGCCAGGGTTAGCTGTTTGGACAAACGGTTCGCGTTAATATCTGAGCAAAGTGCAGAGAAATAGTAATAATACTCAAAATATAGGCCTAAAATAATAGTTTCCTCATTTTTTATTGAGTTTTAGAGGGGAAAAGTTGATAAGCGGGTAATCTGCTTGGGATTATTGAGCAGGTTTTTACAAGGAAAATTCAATGGAACGAGAAAAAAGTCATTTGGCGGAACAATTTGGCGAAAACACATTTAGCTTTGAAATCATGAAGGAAAAACTTCCTGGAGAGTTCTTTGAAAAGATGATGTTTGCAATTCGTCATGATCGTCCAATTTCTAAAGAAACCGCAGACGTGGTAGCGCACGCCATGAGAGAGTGGGCTATTTCCCGTGGGGCTACGCATTACACCCACTGGTTTCAACCTCTGACCGGACTGACCGCTGAAAAGCACGACTCGTTTCTTTCCTATAACGACGATGGAAAGATTATTGATCGTTTTACAGGCAGGCAGTTGATTATGAGTGAGCCGGACGCTTCCAGTTTTCCTCATGGCGGTTTGAGATCCACTTTTGAGGCCAGAGGATACGCCGCATGGGATCCTTCCTCTCCTGCTTTTTTGATGAAAAGGGGAGAGTGGGCTACTTTGTGTTTACCTTCTGTTTACGTTTCTTTTACCGGCGAAATTCTCGACAAAAAAACCCCCTTGTTGCGATCTGTCAGGGCTGTCGACAAAGCTTCTGTGAAAATGCTGCGGCAGCTTGGAAACAAGCGTGTTACGTCGGTTATGCCCTATCTCGGCGCTGAACAGGAATATTTTCTGGTGGACAAAAAACACCTTGAGAATCGCACTGATTTGCGGGAAGTGGGCGTGACTCTTTTAGGGGCGGGTCCCGCCCGGGGGCAGCAGCTCGAAGATCATTACTTTAGGGCCATACCTGATCGCGTATTAACTTTTATGGAAGCTGTTGAGGGTGAGCTGGTAAGACTTGGGGTTCCGGTAAAAACTCGACATAATGAGGTTGCACCGGCACAGTTTGAGCTTGCTGTGCTTCACACGCCTGTCAACACAGCCGTGGATCAGAATCAACTTGTGATGGAGATCCTGAAGAGAGTGGCATCTAAGCATGGTCTGGAGGCGCTGTTGCACGAGAAGCCTTTTGCCAGAGTCAATGGATCGGGCAAGCACAACAACTGGTCGCTTATTGATTCGGAGGGTAATAATCTTTTGGAGCCCGGTAACAATCGGTCCTCTAAAATAAGGTTTCTGGTTTTTCTTATGGCTGTTGTGTGGGGCGTGCACAGGCACGAGGCTTTACTAAGAGGGCTAGTTGCTGGCGCAGGAAATGACATGCGACTTGGCGGACACGAAGCCCCCCCGGCGATTATGTCGGTTCACTTGGGCGGCCATCTCAATAACCTGCTCGATAATTTGGCGACAGCTGCGTCGGATGTACCCTCCAGCAAAGAAGAAATAGTAATCGATCTTGCTGGGGTTGCCAGGATTCCAAAGGATAACACGGATAGAAACCGTACATCTCCATTCGCGTTTACAGGCAATAAATTTGAGTTTCGTGCGGTGGGATCTAGCGCCGCAGTGTCATTACCCAATGCGGTAATGAATGCAATGACAGCTGAGAGTTTGGATATGATGTGCGAGCGTCTTAATGATAAGCTGAAGGAGACGGATGATAGAGACTCGGCGGTTTTGGAGATGCTCAGTGATATTATCCAGGAAACGGCTCCAGTGCGATTCGATGGCGACAACTATACCGATCAATGGGCAAAAGAGGCCTCGCGCAGGGGGCTTAAAGCCGCCAGAACCACACCTGAGGCTCTGGACGCTCTGATTCTGGACAGCACATTCGATCTGTTTAAAAAATATGGTTTGATGAACAGACAGGAAACTCGGGCCAGGCACACTATCCGCCTGGAGTTTTACGCCAAAACAATCACCGTAGAGCTTAAGGTACTCAGGCAGATGATCGCCACAAAGGTATTGCCTGCGGCAATTCGTCATCAAAGCAACGTTGCGACATCTTTAAATCAGGCGGCATCAGCCCTTGGTGTTCCAGTTTCCAAGCTGAGTGCTCAGTACAAAAACCTGACAAGAACAATAGATTTGGTAAACCAACTGATAGAACACACAGAAAAATTAAGTTTTCATGAAGACAAACTCTTTGAGGGAGGCTCTGTTCGAGCCAGAGCTCTCTACTGTGCCGAAAAAGTTCGTCCGGCCATGGCCGCTGTCAGAGAAATTTCCGATATGCTTGAGTGTGTAATAGAAGACCGCGACTGGCCCATGTCTAATTACGACGAAATGCTTATCATCTAAATTTATCTGATTTTTTAAAGGGGGTAGTGGAAACAGGGAATTGTTAAAACGTTTTTTGCTAAACTAGCAATGTTTTATCATCCTCACGAAGAGCAATATTCGCAGCAAATAGCACTTCCCGCACAGTTGTACTGGCTAGCTACTATGTTGGGGTAGTAACACTGGCTTTGTGGCATGCAGGAATAAGTGTATCCATCATCTGGACAGGTTACAGGATCAGAATCGCTGTCAGAATCGCTGTCAGAATCGCTGTCGGAATCGCTGTCGGAATCGCTGTCGGAATCAGTATCTGAATCAGCATCACAGTCCAAAGAAAATTTGTACGGACCAGTTATGCTGGAGTCATAGCTGTCCACTGCAATATAATATGTTTTGCCAGCTTTTACATTTTCATTGACGGGACCCTGATCGCCATAAGTGAAATCGATAGAAGAGCTACCATCACACCCTTTTCCAGTTTCTTCCATGAGAATGACGTCTAAATCATCGTTCATATTTAAGAGAGATATTTGGGCATTCCCATTTTTGGGTGGAACAAATTTATAAATTTTATCAGCACCAGGATCAGTCCATGAGAAACAAGAATAGTTTTCAATGTCTTTTCCTCCGCCAGAGGTGTTGCCACTAATGGTATCTCCACAGTCCATTGGTATTGCCTCTGAACAGTCCGCGTCAGAGTCAGAGTCAGAATCAGAGTCAGAGTCAGAATCAGAGTCAGAGTCAGAATCTGAATCAGAGTCAGAGTCGGAATCAGAGTCAGAGTCGGAATCAGAGTCAGAGTCAGAATCAGAGTCAGAGTCAGAATCAGAGTCAGAATCAGAGTCAGAATCAGTATCACCATCAGTATCACCATCAGTATCACCATCGGTATCACCATCAGTATCACCATCGGTGTCGCCATCAGTGTCGCCATCAGTGTCACCATCAGTGTCACCATCAGTGTCACCATCAGTGTCACCATCAGTGTCACCATCAGCGTCACCGTCGGGTCCAGCATTATTTCCGCTGTCATCGGTTGCACAGGACAACATACTCAAATAAAACACGCTGAGGAAAATGCATAAAAACTGCATTGTTTGCTTCTTACTTTTCATTCTTTTCTCCTTTGTTTTAATGTGGTTTTTCATGAAAACTTGCCTTTATCATGCAAGTAACAATTTGGGATGATAAAGGAAATGAAACGATTGTACTACTATAAAACAATAAAAACTGGAAAATCCACCTGATTTTATACAGAAGTACAGGCTTGCAATTTAAGTAATAAGCGAATTGTTCGGCATAGTTGCAATTGTGGTGTCTAAAATTCTATTTTGATGTTTTTGTGCACCGTTATTTATAAAGAATTCTGATTTCTGCAAGACAGGCGAAGTTGCCGCCTTTTATTTGGGCAGCAGTGATGGTTAGACGCTTTGCATGATGCCCATTGAGAGCCACTTTTTGAAAGTAGCGTGTTATAAGGGACATTTTTTTGCTTATAGACCATTTATGTTTGGGGGATTTACCGTCGATTTTTATCTCAGTTATGCGTGGTCCTGCCTCGTTAGCGCAAGTATTAGCCAGCCAAATTGCATTTATGCTTCTGGTGGAGTCTAGGGCTAGTATGAGCTTTGATCCTTTAGTTGCCTGCCAGGCAGTACTGAAGCTTGCATCTCCAGCTCTTCCACCGTCAGGGGTAAGAGATCTCAAAGTTGTTGATTTGTCAATCAGATCAGAATAACTCAGTCGCTTTGCCGTTGCGGAGCAGATAGAGATGCACGCGCTGACGCGTCGATCAAAGATAGGCGGGTTTTTCCCCGATGGAACGCGGCTGCGAATATGATCGCGAGCTGTTTTAAAATCGGTTGGCCACTTGGGGTCCGGTGAGGTTGAGCGTAGGAGACCGTCCACACCGGACCAAAGAATAATCAGCTTTTTAAGTCTTCGGCGAAGTACTTCTTTGTCGGCTTTTCCTCGGGTATCCACCCTGATTTTTTCTATACCTGCGCGTACCTGCGCAGACGTAACAGCACCTTCTTTAATGACGTGTCCCAGTGCCTTAAACCATGTATCATAAAGCCCACCAGGAGATACAAGTCGACTGTTGCCTGGATCTCTCCGTGATATCATATCGTAGTAAAGAGAATAATTGCGTTTTGTAACGATCTCGCCTATTGCGACATCAAGGAGCTGATTGTTGCAGTGATTATCTGCAATTTTTTCCAGAAAAAGCCGATCCTTTTTTTTTCCAACGTGGCCCAAAATACCGGCGGCAAACTCGGCGTGTTCTTTGCAATCTGAGATTTGCGAACGCAAAAAGGTGATTCCTCGCATATCTCCAGCTACAGCCAGAACTGCGGCCGCATCTGTGGCTGCTTCATTGTTGGAGGAATTCAGTTTTTGCAGCAGTGATTTGAGTACTTTTTTATCGCCTGCATTGATCAGCAGTGCTTTAAAGTTAAACGATAATCTGGATTTTCTGTGTCGTCGTTCCAATGTATGCAGAATTTGAAGATCTTTGCGCCTGGCACCGTTGGCCAATATTTGTCCAGCTGCGAGCACAACAGACGGCTCGTTAGCGAACAAGGCTATATCTCGGACTAAAAAACGCGGTGATGCTATCAGCCAGTTTCTTAATAATGAGGGATGAACGCCTCCGTGAGACATGGTGTCAAGATCTTTTCTCAAGGTGGTCCACGCTTCGATAAAGGCGTCACCTAAAACTGCTTTATCAGTGGGTATACCCTTCAGGCGAAGCGGAGCAGCATGAACAGTAGAGTTGAAGATTGTTAAAGATAAAAACAGACACAGCAGACCAACGTGAGCGGTAAATTTAAGGTCGGGGCGCATTTCGCCTTCTAGTTATCATAAAAAAGAGGTTCTCTTTGAGTGAGAAATCCGTTGATGGTGTCCATGTCCCGACTGTTCAGTGACTCAAATTGAACACCCATCCCCGGTTCTACATTTGGTGTGCTGTCGTTGTATTCACGCACCCATCGAACAGTACCCTCTGAGGTGATCAGATGACCATCTGGGAGGGTGAAGTTGATCATCATTTTGGAGCCGATAGGCTGGTAGTCAAATGTTGCGATAAAGATTCCACCGGTTGAAATATCTTCGGTAAAACCGGTAAAAAAGTTGGTGTCCGACTGAAAACCGATATCAGCCTCAATGGCGATTCTTTGCATTGAGCGTCTGGCGTCAGCAGGCAGGGTTTCGCCGACTATGGCGGGTTCTGCCTGGGGTAAGATCGACTGCCGTTCTTGTACCTTGGAGACCGGATACAAAACAGCGAGCGTTTTGGCAATTATCTCAGTGGCGTTGGTGAGCGCCTCATCGTTTCCCTGAACGTTTTGCATAAGCTCCAGTGTTTCTCGAAGGTGATCCATTGCCTGGCACACGCCAGCAGCGTGCCCAGGTTCGCTGGGATCGGTGGATTGCACGGCAAAGAGTGCTCCTACGGCCTTGGCAATGGAGGCTGTAACTTCTTCTGTGTTAATTTTGTCGTCACCGATATCTTGAATCCGGCCGAGGGCTTCTCCCAGCATATCTTTTGCCAACTGTGCTGGTTTAGTCGCTCTAAGTTTTTCAGTTTCGCGTACCATCCCGATAGCCTCTCTTTTCGCAGTTGCTGCATGTGCACATAAATGAGTTATACATGTACTACCGCAAAACTTTACAGAAACTCAAGCTGCCACCTGTGAATTTTTTATCAACTTTTGCTGTCAAGCAACTCGATAAGCCTGTTTTTTTTGTCTGGAGAAGGGGTGCGACCAAGCGCCTTTAGTGCCAGAGCACGTGCACGTTTATTGTCTCCCGAAGCTGTTGCCAATTCAGCCTTTCGCAGCAGATCCTGCCAGCGGTCAGCCCGTGCCTTTACCAAAGTAACCTTGGCCAATTGTGCCTTATTATCCGTGCGTCTGATAGATCGGGTGCGTCGTGAGCGCTTCTTGATTCGCTCGTAGGCTCCGGTGACAGTGTGAAATGCATCTTTTGCCAATGTAGCTTCATCGTTGGACATTCCCCTTAGTCTGTCTGGATGAAGTTCAAGGCAGAGCTGCCGAAACGTTCGCTCCAGTTCTTTAGAATTGTGATTGGAATCAATGCCGAGCAACTCAAAATCGTCGACACCCCGCTTTGCACGCAGCATTATTGCCACCGCAGATTTGATGCGCGGCAACAATCCGGGAGTCCATGTATCCTGCCACAACCCAAGAACATTTAGAGCAACTAAAAGTGCGCCAGCATGTCTGGGTTCCAGACCTCGTTTCCATAGGATCATTGGAATCGGCGTTGAAACATGCAACGATTCCAACAGACGCAGTTCTTCTTTTGAAAAAGGAAATCGTTGAAGTTGCTCTATCCTGGCTGCGTCGATCTTCAGAGATTGTACGGGAATTCGTTCTGCCAGACTTCGAGGTTCAAAAAGATCTCGCCGTGCAATTACCCCGTTTAGAACAACACTAACCGGATCGATGCGCTGCTGCATAGCTTTAGATGAAGCATCCTGCGTCCATGTAACGTATGGTCGCGGAAGGTTAAAGAGCTTCACTGCTTTGCTTTTTATGGAATTTTTTTCTGTGTGCGCCAAGGCATCGGTTTTATTATCCAGTGCTACATCAAAGATGGCACCGTCATGAATTCTCACAAAGTGGCAAAGTCCTCGATCCTTTATCATTATACGTCCACTGCTTCGCGCACGTTTGGCTTCGGAAAGTGCTGCGCTTAAGCTAAGTACCGACGAGTAAGGATCTCTTCTCTCGATGGCAGGTTTGGGACTCATAATGCCCAATTTAGCCTTTTCCTTCATCCGATAGCAATTTATCTGCTCTTTTGAATTTGCGAAGGAAGCTGCAAGCACTTAAAGTTTACCTATGGAAAAAACAAATCAAACCGAACAAAGAACAAGCTTGGTGGGGGACCCGGCTGAAATTCTGTTTCGTAAAAAAACTATCAATGTTTTGCGAGGGATCACAGTTAAACAGCTGATGAAACAGTATCCCCACAAAGATGATCAACAGATTGTTGCCGCTATAATAAACAACCGTGTGGTCTCGCTCACGGCACAAATTCTCAGATCTGGAACCGTAGACCTGGTGCCTGTTGCTTCGTATCACGGTGTCCGAATTTATCGGCGTCATCTCACCATGATGCTCTACGAAGTTTTTTGCAGACTCTTTCCGACAGCGAGTATGACTGTGGGACAGGCAATCTTGGAAGGATATTATTTTGAAGTGGGGGGCGTTAAGGTAAACGATGATTTTTTAAACAAGATGGAACAGGAAATGCACTCCTTGGCAGCCCAAAAGGAGCTTTTTACCTATTCCCGTGTTCCAGTAGAGGAGGCCAGACGTCTTTTTGCCAAGAAGGGCTCTGACGTGAAGCGTCAGTTGCTCGACCGCTGGCCTTCATCTCATGTGGGGGTTATGGGATTGCGAGGTTTTTTGGATTTTTGTCTGGGTCCGGTCGCCCCTCATACGGGGTACTTTAAAGATTTTAAACTGCTCAAGATTGGCGAAGATCTGGTGCTTCAATTTCCAAACCTCGGCGGTCTTGATACGGGCAGGAACGAGGGGCCGCAGCCCAAACTTCTGGCAACTTTGAAGCAATCTCGAAAATGGAGCAAGCTTGCGGGTGTATCCAACATTGCTGAGCTTAATTCGGCCGGTATAAACGGATCTATCAGGGAGGTAATACTGGTAGCGGAGGGACTTCACGAAAAAAGCATCGCAGAAATAGCAGGGGAAATAGCAAGCGGTGGACATAAGCTCATCTTTGTTGCGGGGCCGTCGTCTGCGGGCAAGACAACTTTTGCCAAGCGACTGTCAATTCAGCTTCAAGCTGTTGGCCTGCGCCCCACTGCGATTTCTCTGGACAACTATTATGTGGACAGAGAAAAAACGCCGCTCGACGATAAGGGCGAATTTGATTTTGAGGCCCTCGAAGCAATAGATTTGCCGACGTTCAACGAGCACCTGAATAAGATGCTCGATGGCAAGAGGGTACTGACACCGGTGTTCAACTTTCAGACAGGCATTCGGACGCCCGAATCCAAGTGGTTTCCTGTTGAGCTGAAGGAACATCAGGTTCTTATCATTGAGGGTATTCATGGTTTGAACGATGCGCTGACTTTGGCGGTACCGCCAAAACAGAAGTTTAAAATTTACATAAATGCTCTCAACCCTCTGTCCATCGACGAGCACAACCGTTTGCATACTTCTGACGCCCGCCTTATTAGGAGGCTGGTGCGAGATCGGCATTATAGAGGTTACTCCGCCGCGCAAACTATCGATAATTGGCAGTCGGTAAGAAGGGGCGAGCGCAAACACATATTTCCGTTTCAGGAATCTGCAAACGTTATCTTTGACACATCGCTGATCTACGAATTTTCTGTCCTTAAAATATTTGCCGAACGTTACCTGCTGGAGGTTCCACGTTCGCACTCCGCATACGCCGAGGCTTACCGGCTGCGAGAGTTTCTCTCCATATTTGTTCCCGTTCTTCCCGCCGATATTCCCCAGACTTCCCTTATTCGCGAATTTATAGGTGGCTCTGGATTTTCCTATTAAAAAATCAGTGCAAAATAAGTTTGTGGAGTACTGGATCTATTTGCGATTAGAATCGTCTTGATTTGATAAGTGAGGTAAC
>Ga0256845_1001199_pt1 | contig 21394 bp, 13 predicted proteins | sample RiftiametaG_FD_189101 | JGI IMG/M metagenome (GOLD analysis project Ga0256845, IMG submission 189101) | Tube worm associated microbial communities from hydrothermal vent at the East Pacific Rise, Pacific Ocean - Riftia | ecosystem: Host-associated > Annelida > Integument > Unclassified ...
TGTTTTCACACCATTAAGAAAAAAGCGTAAATCATTATCAATCTTGGAATGTACTAACGCTATATGCGACCACTCATTCAAAGGTATGGGTGAAGCTTTCGAGACATAATCTTTAATACCGGCAATAGTAAAGGTTAGAAAACCATCATGGATCTTTAATACAAAGCCTTCTCCTTTTCCCATGATACTATTGTTCTTGTCTTGCACCGTAGGTTTTACCCATGCGGTTATTGTAAAACTTGATTTCAAAGCAGTTCTGCTTCCTATACCAGCATCTATATATGCGCGATCTTTAAAAACACCAACACTTCCTCGACTGTCATCATCTTCAAATAATACATTATTGATAATAATCTCATTATCATTTTTTCTAATGGTGTTTTGAATAGTCTTTTCAAAAACAAAATAATCTGACAAACCAAATTCAGCGTTCAAAGGAAAGCCCATGAACTCCTTCATATTATTTTGATTGTCAGGAGAAACAAGTATGATATCAGGAGAAAAATAATATCCTGCTTTATGTGGTGTTAAGATGGGTTTCTTTCCATCTTGAGGAATTGGAAAACTAAAATAACCATTAGCTTTCGCATTCTTGGCATTTTTAAAAGTAACCTGACTCAATAAACCCTTTTCAGATTTAACGACACCAAACAACTTTCGGTTTGCGTTAAACATAGATACAACACGTATTACGCTATCTAGATTACCACGTTTTGCCTGGATAAAATTCGGGAGTTTCCCAGAATGTTTCCAAATATTAAAAATTAAACTATCGGTAATAGTCCCTTTATTTTCATAATTTATATATCCCAATTCCTGAAGCCCATTAAATCGAATTAGCGTGCTATCCGTTATTTGAACGGTTGCCAAGTCTATGATTTCTATATCTTTTGCTTTAATGCGAATCGTTGTAATTTCTGTGACAAGAAGTGAGTCCAACCTATTTCTTTCAACAACGATTAATGGCGTACCATAATTCAAGTATTTTTGAACAAAAGTCAGGTTAATATGATTACTTTTTGAAAGATTTACAGCTATGGGAATTTTTTCATCCAGAATATACCGTAAATCGACCATTGGGATTGCATCAAGATCTACCAACACATGAGATTGCAATCGTAATTCCAATTTCTGGCTATCCGAAAGCATACTATATTGTTGTGCATTGCTCATGCTTGCAGCAAAAAAAAGTAGTACTAACCAAAAACTATATAATTCTTTTTTTTTCAATGAAAATGTATAAACAAGCGAATCAAATTTAAAAATAAGCTAGCACAAAACATATGTTTTTGGCAAAAGTAAAGGTTTTACAGACATACTTAAGACTATCAGACTGCAGAATAATCACTCTTCTTTATACTTGTGATAAATCTATGCAATACATATTTTAAGATGGTAACGACAAATACTTCAACTATAGATTTTATAGCATTCGTAGTTTTAGAATTTATATTATGTCTTGTATTCATAGGTTTACATGGCGGGTACATAGATATACTTCGCATTAAAATCAGGCTCAAAGACATTAAGTACTTAGTGAATACCTCACTAACAGATATACAAATATAAAGATTGCTCTTATATGTCTATCTTTATTCAAACCTTATTGAAAGGTTACAGTAATGAATTTTATAGGGTTATCTATAGACATCTCATAGATGATTTTGAAATCAATGCAAAAACCTAACCCTGTTAGGATAAAGAGTAATTTGATTAAAAATTATTTTTTAACATCTCTATTTTTTCTTGAGAAAAACTATTATCCTCAATTTCTAAAGCTTTGGTAAAATATTCAAGTGCTTTGATTGAATCTTTTTGGGCTAAATAACAATCTCCCATAGAATTATGTGCAACTGAGCTTTTGGGGTAATTCTGGAGGTTTAAATCAAATAAAGCTGAGGCTTTGTCAAGCATATTATTGCCCATTAGTCTATATCCGTGAGTGTTAATATACTGCCCTGGAGGGAGTACTTCATATCCAAAATGGGCTGAAAGGTTTTTGTAGTGAGAATTGACCAAACTAAGTAATTCTTGGGCATTTGTGTTTGAGTTATGATCATAAAATTTATTTAATCCCTCAAGACCATACCATGGAAAAAGAAAACGAATAGCATCATACTCAGCAATAAGTGGTACACTACTGTGGTTCTCATCTTTATAGTATTTCCACCCTAAAAGTAACCCGTTATTATTATTCATTGCTTCAATAGCGTTTACAAGTTTAAATTCAGATCTAATATGAGCTGTTGACCTTGTCGTATCTCTTAAGCCTTCATCAATATTCATTCCCTCTTTCATTGTGTTTGCTATTGCAACATAAAGAGATCTATTATTAAATTTATCCGTTGTCAAAACAGAATCAACCGTACTTAGATATGCTTGACCATCCCACCATAAACTTGGATCTATTGCTACATAATTATTGAAAAGTTTAGGTTTGGTAACAAGGGCATTTAAAACGCTCAAACCTCCAAAGGAATGACCTACAAATGTTCTATACGTGGATGCTGGATATGTTTTTTCAATATATGGAATTAACTCACCCTCTACAAAATCAAGAAACTTGTTACCACCACCAGAAGAGTTTTGGGTGTTTTTGCCAGAGAAATTAACGCCAACATGTGTAGGAGTCAAATCACGGACTCTATCGGTATTTGCAATTCCTACAATTATCATTTCTGGTACAATTGTATTTCCGTAATTTAATTTTTTAATCATTCCCGTTACAGAATAAAAATGACCTGGACCGTCCAATAAATATAAAACTGGGTATTTGGCTATGTTAAATGCACCATTTTTTGCACTTTCTGGCACATGTACCCATATTTCACGAGACTCATTTAATATGTTAGAGTAAACACTATCTATTTGACCTATTACTATTTGATTTGTTGGTTTTTCAAGATTTACAGGATTTTTATTTGGCTGGCAATTAATCAGACTAAAAGAAACTATAACAATTAATAAATATTTTTTCATAATGGTAATTTTAATGCGTTTTTAGACTTTAACACTTAATATTTACAATGTCAGTCTATTGTCTACGTCACGGCTAAAACCATATTGATTTTAGCTGATATTTATTTTTATTAAGTCTCAAGCCGCTTATTAAATTAGGTATTGTGCTAGATTATTCAGAAGTACTTAGTATTATAATTTTTTCAGCTACTACCCAATCATAAAAGCGTTGAATCCAACTATCAGAAGGCAACCCTTGTTTTCTCATACCAAACCCGTGTCCTCCTTTGGAGTACATATGTAATCCCACAGATTTATCATTTTTAAGCCAGTCAGAATATAAGTCTATACTGGGCTGTGCAAGTTTTAAAGGGTCGTCTGATGCACAAACGATCAACATAGGTGGTGCATCTTCAGGAACATCATAAGAGCCCATAACGGTCATCCAAGGGTAGACAGGAACTATAAAATCTGGCCTATTTTCTTTTGTGCCATTGAAAGTCACTCCCATGGTTACAGCTCCTCCAGCGGAAAATCCCATAAAACCTATTTTATTGGGGTTCACTCCATATTTTTTTGCGTTTTCGCGAACATAAGAAACAGCCGTAAGCCCATCTGAAATGGATAAGGGTAAAATCTGTTTAACTCGTGTTTTTATATCAGTAGCTCCTAATTCACTTATTTCTTTAATCCCGTCTTCTCCAGTAGGCACCAAACGATATTTTAAAACAAAAGCGGTTATTCCTTTTTCATTAAGCCATTTGGCCACTTGATTACCCTCACTATTTATACTCAAGCCAAATAACCCGCCACCAGGTGCAATAATGACCGCCACACCGTTAGAAATTTTTGATTTTGGGAGAAATACCTGCATCGTGGGTACAGACACATTGGTTACGACTTGCGTTTGCCATATATCAGAAAAATAGTTTTTTTCTCCATTTTTCCACGCTATTTCAGTAGGCTTTTTATAGGATAATTTCACTATTTCTTGTGAAGAACAAGAGATTACTACGAAAAACATGATGAATATTGAAAGTTGTTTTTTCATTTTTTTAATTATATTATGGTTAAATAAACTGCCTCGATGCAAGCATACAAGGTATTTAATGGAAGAAATTTTTTTCAATGAAAACCTAAGGTTTTCAAACTTTCCTCTTAATACGAAACAAGCCTCGGGGAATTAAACCCTCAATGAGGGATTAAAGACAGGTTTAATGTCAAAAGGTGTATTTTTCCCAAATTTTTCCTTCGGTATCAATCATTTTTATGACCACTTTATCTTTATAAACCAATACAGAAACAATAAAATACATGGGTTTATTAAAAAGCACTTCTGTACCTTTTGAAGAATGAAATTTATATTCTGTTTCACTACTATTCAATCTTCCATAATATGTGTCTCCTATAATTGCATCTTTTTCCCGTTTTAACCTATAAATTGGAGCGCCTGCGCCTGAAGAAATAATATAATTAACACCATCTCTTTCTGTTCTATAATACAAATGATCGTGGCCAGAAAATACAGCGGTTACTTTGTGCTTTGTAAAAAGTTCGGTTATAATTGTACTTTTACCTTCTACATCTTCATAACTTTTTGAACCAACAGTATAATAAGGTCTATGCTTAAAAATAAATATGCGCATTCCTTTAGCCTCTACTAATTCTTTTTCAAGCCACGCTAATCTTTCTTTGCTTTTAGAAACCTTTATCCAGTCTAAGGCGATAAATTTTGTATTATCATAAGTGAAACTATAATATGGATTTTTAATTCCAAAAAAATCACCAAAATGTTCAACACCCGATGCGTAAGTCTTTTCATTTATACCAGTATTTAAACTAGAAACTTCATGGTTTCCTATAGTGGGCCAAGTTGGGTATTTTCTAAAAAACCATCCTGATTCTTTATCCAAATTCTTATATAATTCAACACCAATACTATCTGCGCCTTTATTTACTAAATCTGCTGTAGTTAAACAAAATTGTGGATTTTCTTGATCGGCAATTTTTAATACTTTCTGCATTTGATCACTTCCTCTTGAATCACCAAATACTAGAAAATGCATAGGTTTTTTTATTTTTCTATTACCTTTCATTCTTGCATCTCTAAGTCGCTGCATACCTGGCCTAGGATCGTACGGCGTTTTATTGGTTATCTTACTGATTTCTTTATATTCTACATTATTTAGCTTTTTTGACAAAGTACTTGTTGACCGACAAGAACCAAGGAGTATTAAAAAGATCAAAGTAGAAACTAGCTTTAGTTTTAAAATATTTCCTTTTGAAAGACACGTAATATATTTCATACTATTTTAATGCTTTTTTACTATGAATTACTTTTAATATCTAAGCATTCTTATATGCTGTTAATGGCCTACCCAATACAATAAACCCATGACTTATAGTCTGTGAGCAAAAACCGATACTTTTTTTGAATGGGTATGGAATGCCACGTGTTAAACTCTTAAAAAGATTTTATTTTTAAATAAATAATATAAGAGTAGCCATTCTAAGGCAATTTGTCCTATAATAAGAATTACATCACCATAATTTCCAGCAGGGTTTGCAAGAAAACCTAATAAGTATTTAGATGCATGCATAAAAAATATAATTCTTACTCCTATATAAATGGTAATTGAATTTAGTCCAATTACTCTAAAAAATAAAGTCCATTTTCTCTGTTTTTTAACATCAATTATATAGTAAAATAATGCCATTAAGAGAAAGCTAATTCCCGAAGCAAGCATGTTGAATGTCACGGTCCATATATTTTTAACAATGGGATAAACAGGAGACAATACTAAAGAAACAAGAATTAAAGAAATTCCTATAATAGATAATAAACTAGTTTTCTTTAGTGGCTGAAACGATTTATTTCGAAGAATAAAACCTGCTAATGACCCAAATAATGTAATGGTAATTGCAGAAACAATAGATAAAATACCCTCAGGATCATAGGTGTCATAAATCAATATTCCTGGAAGAAATTTCTGATCTATCCAAGCGTTTATGCTTCCTTCTGGTGAAATAACACCTGGGCCAAATCCAGGTACGGGAGTAAAAAGCTGTAAAATGGTAATTCCTACCATGATGCCTATTAACCAAAATAATTGTGTTTTAATTGTTTTAGTGTTCATAATAATTAACGAGGCAAAATAATAACCTATACCTATTTGAGATAAAACACTTAAATAGCGTATGTTAGAAAAGCCATCTCTCAAAGCGCCATTATAAACAAGACCAAATAAGATCAATAAAACCATTCTTTTAAAAACCTTTTTATGTAAAATAGATTTCGCTGTTCCTTTTTCCAATTTACTAACAATTGAAAAGGGAATAGCAACTCCAGAAATAAACATAAATAATGGAAAGATTAAATCTTCAAATCGAAAACCCTCCCAAGGCACATGATGCATTTGTTTAGCTAAGACTTTTACCCACTCCCATTCAGTAGCTTTTGCAAGGCTACCTATCAAAGACCCACCTCCAATAATCCAAAACATATCGAAACCTCTTAGGGTGTCAAGAGAATATAATCTTTCTTTTGTTGTACTCATATCTTTAAAATTAATAAAGTTAAAAAGGACTTAAAGCTTAATATACTAAAATTGATCATGCAACTATAATGCATGATATATACAGCTTTCTATTTTAGAAAAAACCACTGTCATTTATAGCTCAACAAGTCAATAGTGGTTTTCTATAACGAAAAAATTAAACGTCTTAAAAAAACCTACATAATGTATAAAACAAAAATACTGAATATACTTATTTTTTATATTTTTCCAATATTAGGATGGTTAGAACAATTTTCACTAGAACAATCTGCATAAAAAATATAACAAATGAAGCAGGTTGATTCTATTTTATGATTTCACAACAATTGTAACAACGAACGCTACATTTGTTTTACTTCTTTTCTGGTACATCTATCACTTATCTATGAAGCTGAATAGAAGAAGGTACTCAAGCAAAACAAAATCATAAAATTTATACTGAAATGTAACAACAATGGTCCGCAGAAAAGAAAGAAAGACAAATCAAATCTTAAAATTTTACATGAAAGAATAACAAAGAGAAAATGACGTGTATCTTTCAATCTATTCTGTGTTTAAGTCAATCATTCTGGTAAAAAATGGGTATATTGATAAGTCAATTTAAACCAATGTTTTTTTGATATTATTTTAAATAAAAAAGAATTTTAAACTAAAAAAATCTGATGAAAAATTTATTACTGTGCCTAAGTTTTATTTCAATTATTAATTCTGTTTTTAGTCAAGTGGAGCATCATTCTCATTCTTCAAATCGAAAAATTGAATTTCCTGATATTGAGGGGTATAAAACTTTAATTTGTGATTTTCATATACATACTGTTTTTTCTGATGGAGAAGTTTGGCCAAGTATTCGAGTAAAAGAAGCTTTAAGAGATGGTCTAGATGCTATTTCATTAACAGAACATTTAGAATATCAGCCTCATAAGAATGATATTCCTCATAAGGATAGAAATAGAGAGTACGAAATTGCCAAAGAGCATGCGAAAAATCATGACTTAATTGTTGTAAATGGATCTGAAATTACTAGATCTATGCCCCCAGGTCATTCAAATGCAATTTTTCTTAATGATAGCAATAAATTACTTGTAGATGATGTTCTTGAAGCTTTTCAAGAAACAAAAAGACAAGATGCATTCGTTTTTTGGAATCATCCACATTTTCTTAGCCAAGCAAAAGATGGTGTAGCGAGACTAAGTGATATGCACAAAGAATTGATACGTAAAAATTTGTTGCATGGCATTGAAGTTGTAAATGACCAGAGTTATTCTGATGAAGCCTTACAAATTGCTTTAGATAATAATTTAACAATTATGGGAACTTCTGATGTTCACGAATTGGTCGATTGGGTTTTTAAAGTTCCTGAGGGAGGGCACAGACCAGTAACTTTAGTTTTTGCCAAAGAAAAAAACGCTCAAAGCATCAAAGAAGCTTTGGTAAAAAAACGTACTGTAGTTTATTTCAAGGATTTTTTAATTGGGAGAAAAGAATTCTTAGTTCCTTTAATTCAAACGTCATTACACATTGAGGAAGTTAAATACAGAGATGACACTGCCGTCTTGTTGGTAGAACTTAAAAATGAGAGTGACGTAGATTTTATTTTAAAGAATAAAATGGAATACACATTTCATGAGAGTGGTGATGTAATTGTGGTCAAATCAAAAGGCAGTATTTTATTAAATGTAAAAGTATTAGAAAGAAAAAAATCTTTCAATCTTAAATTTGAAGTGTTAAATGCGATTTTAGCACCTGATGTTCACCCGGAAATTAACTTTAATATTGAAATCAAGTAAAAATACCTAAGCATGTGATGAAGTTTCGTCAGATTTATATGTGTCAAGGTATAATAGCAATGGTTTAAACCTTTTGCCTGCTCTTCTGCCGAAGGTATAGACAAGTTTTGTCTAAGGTGTAGTTATTTAAGCAGCTTATTATATTTAACAGAGATGTGCTAAATGTATCTTTATTATTTATAGCTAAATTTTAAAAAATCAATAAAAGATAAACTACACTATTGATTTTAAACAAGTTGAACTATATTAGCAATGGCAACAATAGGAAATATGAAGAGGGTAGAATATATCTTTTTCTATATTTACTTACTATTGAAAAAAACCTGATAGGTGAATATGTAGTTGAGTTGAAAAAAGCGGGGCAGAAAGTAAACAACTATTTTCTAAAGCAAGAAAGTCAAACCTACAACACTATGTCTCCTCTGTCAAGAAGAATGTATAAAATGTTCAAGATAAGCAGTTGTTATAATTCATTGGGCTGCACCTATAACTAGGCTATTCCCACTTTGATTTCTTTAATTTTTAAGATATCATATAATTATAGTGTATTCGAATCCTTATATATAGAAATGCAAATGTCTATAATATTTTACTCCAACCTCTCTTCTAAAACAATAGAAAGATGACAATTTTATTTAAGCAAAATAGATACTCATTTATTAGTTTTTTTCTATTGTCGTTTACTGCGATATGGTCTCAAACCACCTACAAAGAATATGATTTTATTAGCATTAAAGAAGGTATTTCCAAAGTAGGAATATCTACAATAATTCAAGATAAAAATGAATTTATTTGGCTAGGCACAGATGGAATGGGGTTATACCGCTATGACGGAATTGATTATTTAAATTACAAACATGATTTCAACGACCCCAATTCTATTAGTAGTAGTCTTGTTTATTCCACATTTTTAGATAAAAAAGATAGATTATGGATTGGAACGGAAGAAGGTCTCAATTTATATGATTCAGATTATGATAAGTTTAAAAAAATTCCCATACACACCAATGAAAACAAAAACGGAAAAACAACCTCGATTAGAAGTATCAAAGAAGACACAAATGGAAACCTTTTTATTGGAACCTTCGAATCAGGTTTGTTTAAACTTAATTTAAAAAATTTTAAGGTTGAAAAAGTGTTCAATTTAGACGTTGATGAAAATATGCCTCTAACAGTTTTCGCCATAGCAATAGATAAATATGGGAAAACATATATAGGAACAGATTCTGGACTTAAAGTATTTGATTATAAAACAAATTCAATCAGAAATTGCCTGTTCAGAACAAAAACAGGAATATCTTCTATTAAAGACCCCGTTCGCTCTCTATTGTTCGATACTGAAAATAATATGTGGGCTGGCACAAATTCTAAAGGTTTATATAAAGTGTCTATCATTGAAAATGACATCAATAAAGTCTATAGTATTGAAAATTTTCCGATTTCAGAAAACTATATCTTATCAATGATCTTGTTACCTGACGGTTCTTTAATGTGTGGAGCTGAAAATAATGGCCTATTTCACTTGAGTGCTAAAGGATCAATATTACACAACTACACACATACAAAAAACAACAATAATAGCATTCCATCTAACTCTATCTGGTCATTATTTATAGATAATAATAAAAGAATATGGATGGGGCATTTTAATAGTGGTGTTGCTGTTTACGACAAACTATATGATAAATTTAAAAATTTTGAGAGTATTCAGAATAATGACAATTCATTGCAAGTGGGGTCTGTTCATGGAATTATACAAGATGAAAATCATGATATATGGGTCTGTATGGACGGGGGTGGTATTGATATAATTAATTCCTCATCTAACACATTTACTCATATTGGCACCAATAATATTCAAGATTATAAAGGATTAACAAGTGACCACTTAATAACTTTGTTTATTGATAGTAAAAAAAATATTTGGGTTGGAAGTTGGGGCAAAGGCTTGTACTTTCTAAAAAACGGAACTAAAAAATTCATCAATTATAACTCAAAAAACACCCAAGGCAAGTTAAAATCAAATAGCATACTAAGCATTGATGAAGATTCAGAAGGAACAATATGGATAGGGACTTTTTCCAAAGGGTTGCATTCGTTCAACCCTAAAACCAAACGATTTGTTTACCATAATTCTGAGCAATTTTCAAAAAATAATATTACAACTAGTGAGGTTTTAAAAGTATTAATTGATTCAAAAGATAATTTATGGCTAGGTACAAATTTAGGGTTGTTTAAAATCAATAAACTAGAAAACGGTAGCTTTTCTGTAGTTTCAATGACCGATAAGATGGGTGAACAATTCAATGGTCATTCTAGTACGAATCATATATTGTCTTTATGTGAAGGGTTAGATCATTCATCTTTATGGATCGGAACCAGAGGCGCTGGGCTATGCAAATACAACATAGAGACAGATGAATTCATATGGTATATTAAAAAGGGGTTAAAAGAAAAAAATATTAATGCAATCATTGAAAGTAAACCTGGCGAGGTTTGGGTTAGTGGGAATACAGGTATTACAAGACTAGATGTAAAAACTAATATTTCCACAAATTTTTCAGTTAACGATGGTCTACTTTCCAATGATTTTAATCCGAATGCGGTCTTTATGGGCAGTATGGGTAATTTGTTTTTTGGAAATTATAAAGGCGTCGATTATTTCAACCCTGATCAGGTTCGTTTAAATTCAGTACCTCCTTCTTTATATTTGACAGGGTTGAAAATATTCAATAAAAAAGTGCTGCCCGACCAAGGGAACTCTCCTGTGAAAAAAGTGATTTCCGAATCTGATAATATTACACTCAACCCTGAGCAATTGATATTCAAAATCGAATATTCTGCTATAAACTTTACAAGGCCAGAAAAAAATCAATATGCTTATTACCTTAAGGGCTTAGAAGATTCTTGGAATTATGTTGGAAAAACAAGAAGTGCCACTTACACAAATTTAAACCCTGGCAATTACACCTTTAAACTAAAGTCTGCAAATAATGATGGAGTTTGGAATAAGAAACCCCTTGAATTAAGTATAACCATTTTACCACATTGGTGGGAAACCTATTGGGCCATCTCAATATATGTAGCTCTATTTTTTTCTGGGTTATATTTTTTAAATAAAATTATGCAAATCAGGTTTAAAGAGAAAGAACTAATTAAAATCGAAAGAGAAAAAAGAATTCAAGAAGAACAAATCAATGAACAAAAACTTAGATTTTTCATAAATATCTCTCATGAGTTTAGAACTCCACTTACTTTAATACTAAACCCTTTGGAAGATATTATTCAATCTATAAAATTTGACTTACCCAAAATTGTAAAGAAAAAGCATCAAATTATATATAAAAATGCTAATAGACTATCTAGGCTAATTGAAGAACTGATGGATTTTAGAAAACTTGAATTAAACAAGGCAATTGTCAGAGCTAAAGAAATTGATTTAGTTCCTTTCACAGCAAATATAGTTAGTTATTTTGAAGAAGAAGCCAACACAAAAGGCATTTCTTTAAACATTGAAGCTACTGCCAAAAAATTAAATATTTGGGCAGACCAAAGTATGTTAGAGAAAATTATTTTTAATATTTTATCAAATGCCTTTAAAGTAACTCCGAACGGTGGCTCTATTACCCTAAGTGCTTCTTTAAAAAACCGCTTAATGATTCTTCCTTTAATAGATAAAAACAACCCTACGAAAGTTTTTGAAATTAGTATAAAAGACACAGGTTTTGGGTTAAGCAAAGACCAATTAAATAATATCTTCGAAAGATTTTATCAAGTAGACAAGTTAAATAATTCTTATTATGGTGGCACAGGAATAGGTCTTGAAGTGGTGCAAAATTTCGTAAAACTACATAAGGGAAAAATCGAAGTTAAAAGTAAAATAAATATTGGTACAGTATTCAAAATCATTCTTCCCGCTGGAAAAACACATTTTACTGAGGAACAAATTATTTCTTTCAATGCTGTTGAATATCAGATTAAAAAAGAAAAATTTATCCCGCCTTTGTTAAAAGAAGACACATCTAATATAACAGGTACTGATAATATGCCTCTTACTTTATTGATTGTCGAAGATAATATTGAATTGGTGAACTATTTAAAATCAGAATTAAGCGCCAAATACAAAATATTGATTGCGAATAACGGAAAAAAAGGGCTGGAAATAGTGCAGAAAATAATTCCAGATGTAATAATTACAGACGTAATCATGCCAAAAATGAATGGTTTTGATTTTTGTGTTCAAATTAAAAATGATCTTCGATCTAGCCACATACCTATTCTCATGCTCACTACCAAAACCCAGACCGATGATTGGGTTGAGGGAATTAAATCAGGAGCCGATGCATATATTAGCAAACCTTTTAATATGAGAATTCTAAAATCTACACTAGTGCAATTAATAAAAAATAGAGAGCTAATATTCAATAAATATTTTAGTGTTATTAGTGATACTACTGACGCTAAAAATGCAAAAACATTAGATAAAGAGTTTATTCAAAAAGTACTTAGTTATATAAATGAGAATTTAAAGAACCCTGATTTGAGTGTAGAAATATTGGCATCTGAATTAAACTTGAGCAGAAGCCAATTTTACAGAAAAATCAAAATCCTTACTGGAAAATCTGCTAGCGAGTTTTTAAGAAAAATAAGATTGCAAAAAGCAAAGCTATATTTTGAAAAAGGAAATTCGAATGTTAGTGAAGTTTGCTATCTAGTGGGGTTTTCCACACCTTCTTATTTTACTAAATGCTTTAAAAAAGAATTTGGCATCTTACCAACAGAAGTAAAAGTAATTTAAGGATTAAGTTTCTTCAAGTAAGAAAAAAATAATCGTTTTTAGCAAAAAAGCTGCTGTTGTTTCTTGTTTATTTTTAATAACCTAAGTTTTTCATTATTGTTTCCGAGAATGATAATTTGACCTTCATTAGTTTTTAATGCAGCAGCAGCTCTGGTATCGTAACTCGCCAAAACTCCTTTTTTATTGGCCGGAATACTATGAAAACTTCTATCCCCCTCACCGAAAAGCACCAATCCTGTACCTGCATCATTTCTAGGTGTTTCTACCTCAGAGACATAAAAATTACCTGCTACAAAGGCATCTAAGTTTCCATCACCATTATAATCATCAACAATTATTGTATTTACTGATGACATTTGAGCCTCATTTGGAAGTTGGGTTACAGTAAAAGTACCATCCCCCATATTTTCAATAAAACTAGAAGCAAAAGTATTCACCTGGTAATGAAGCGCATTTTTCAATGCTGATTTACTGTATATATCGTGAACACTTGCAAGTGCAAATTCATCATAGCCTTTAAACTTATTTTTTATACTCGGAATCTGTTGGGATGAACAAGACTTACCTCGTACAGGAAATTGAATTCCGTCATAATAGTAGCTTAAAACAATATCTTTCTATTATAATTAAACTGTTCTTTATTTTAAATGTCACCTATTAAAATATCATATTTAGTCTGATTGGATTAATCAATATAAAAAATAATAATTGTATTTTGTTTTTAATAACTAGACTATATAAGAAAACAGTGTATATAATATATACACTGTTTTAAACTAAAACTAACTCAACTAACTATATTATTAGTAACCAGGATTCTGGTCCTCTATATTTATATGTGGATTTGTGTCTAATTCACCTTGTGGTATAGGTGATAATTCGTGTTTACCCGTTATAAAACCAAAACCTCCAAGAATATCTCCTGCCATTCCCCATCTAATCAAATCGTTCAATCTAATTTGTTCGCCTGGCAATTCTACCATACGTTCATGAACAATGGCTTTAAAAATATCTTCTTTGGAACCTACTGGATATCCTGCCCCGTCCATTGCAGCGGTACCATAATTTGGCATACTTGTAGAAGGTCTGTTTCTTACTTGGTTTAAGTATCCAATAGCGGCTGATGCTGTTCCTATTTCATTTTCAATTTCTGCCATCATTAGCAATACATCAGCATACCGTATTACTTTAGCATTAATTCCAGATACAAAATCACTAGCAGGTTGCTTATAATATTGCTCATATTTTTTCCAAGCTGCTCTTTTCCCCAAAGGAATTACGGCCGGTGTAGCCGTTCCGTTTGGATCCAAAATATCTCCCTCTGAATAAAAATTATCTTGGTAACGAGGGTCATTGGTTTCGTACTCATCTAAAAGCATATCTGACGGATATACATTGAACCAAACCAAACCATATTCCATACTTCTAAAAGAAGATTCCGCAATTCCTGTACCATTACTACCCCATGAGCCTCCACCACCGTGTTTAGAAGACAATACTACCTCAAAAATAGATTCAACACCATGTTCTGTTTCATCCATAAAATTATCAAAATAACTAGCTTCTAAAGAGTAATTCCCTAGAACATGACCAAATTCAGCTTTGGCTTCTGAATAATTTTTATTGAATAAATGTGCCTTTCCAAGTAATGCATGAGCTGCACCTGATGTTGCTCTACCCAAATCAGTATTACTTTTACTAGGCAAATCGTTGGCTGCTATAGTCAAATCTGAATAAATTAAATTCCAAACCTCATCTGCAGTTGATCTTGCAACAGGTTCAACAGCAACTGTTTCATAAATTGGAACACCTCCAAATCTAGTTACTAATAAGAAATAGTAAAAACCTCTTAAAAACCTAGCCTCCCCTGCTATTGCTTTTTTTGAAGCTTCAGAAACACCTTCGGCATTTTCTAAGTTATCCAAAACAAAATTTGCTTTGTTAACTCCTCTGTAACATTGCACCCAATGGTCTCCCATTGCGCCATGTGTGGAATCAAACGTAAAATCTAAGTACTGTTTCTTATCTCCTTCCAATTGTGGATTTCCAGCATTTTCATGCGACATGCTATCATATATGAAATATATGTGCCGTGAATATAACCCCATGGTTTGTAATGGGGCATAAACTGCATTTACAGTGGACTGTAATTGAGTTTCGTTTTTGAAAAAAGTGCTTGGTGATAGTTCATTGGGGTTGGTTAATACTAAATCATCCTCACAGGAACTTACCAAAATTGTGCCCATAAAAAGAGCAATAAATATTTTTTTATAATTCATCTTTTAAAGTTTTAATTAAAATGACATTTGTAAACCAAAGGTTATTGTTTTAGGAGTAGGATAATTTCCCCTATCAATACCCAATTGATCATTTTCTTGCTTATCTGGATTATAGAACCCAATTTCAGGATCTAAACCTGAATAATCTGAAATTGTAATAATATTTTGACCACTAATGTAAATTCTCAGCTTTGAAATAGCATCACTTTCAACTGGTATATTGTATCCAATAGCAATGTTTTTAAGTCTAAGAAATGAACCGTCTTCTACAAAACGATCAGAAACAGCTACATTAGTGCCAGCACCAGCTGCTCTAGGAATTGTGTTAGAAGTACCAGGGCCTGTCCACCTATTAAGCACATCTGTACTGGAATTAAACAAACGTACCATTCCTTGTAAGTCAAAGATATTTGTATTGTAGATTTCATTGCCAGATACACCAGACCAAAACATATTAAAATCAAATGCCTTGTATTCCGCATTAGCAGATAAGCCATAGGAAAAGTCTGGAAATGGGTTTCCTATTATTGTTCTATCATCCGCATCAATATTCCCATCAGGTTGCCCTGTTAGATTGCCCTCTGTATCACGCCCATTAACATCTTTAAATCTTATGTCACCAGGTTCAACATTGTCTTGGGTAGCATGTGCATCAATTTCTGCTTGAGTTTGGAATATGCCATCAGTTTCAAAACCATAAAAATGGAACATTGGTTCATCAACAATGGTTCTTGAAATACTTTGATTTTCAAATCCTCCGCCAAAAATAGCTTCTGTGGCTCCAAGATTTAAGACTTTATTTTCTGCTGTGCCTATATTAAAATTAAAGCCCCAAGTAAAATCTCCTTCATTTTGATTATAACCAATATTTACTTCAAATCCTTTAGTTTCTACCGAACCAATATTTTTAGCGACAGTACTGTTGTGAATTACAACAGAAGGCGGTATAGGCTCATTCATCAACAAATCATCAGATTTGTTATTAAAATATTCTAAAGTTATGTTTAATTTATTCTTAAATAAGCCTAAATCAATGCCCACATTAAGCATACTGGTTTCTTCCCATTTTAAACTAGGATCAGAGGGGCCGGTAGCAGTAGTACCAACACCCAATTCTTCATCAATACCAAACGAATAATTATAATCAGTAGTTAAAGAAGAGCTGTATCGGTAATTTCCAATTCTATCATTACCTGTAATACCCCAACTTCCTCTTAATTTTAAATTACTAATGGATGAATCTTCTAAAAATGATTCTTTAGCAACATTCCACCCTAGGGCAACAGAGGGGAATGTTCCCCATCTATTATCTGTCCCAAATCTTGAAGAAGCATCTTTTCTTATAGAAGCAGCAAATATATATTTTCGGTCATAGTCATAATTTAACCTTGCCAAATATCCTTGCCGAGCATATTCACGAGAAGAGGAAGATAATTGCGCATTTTCCAAGCTCAATTGTTCAATCTCATTAGTAATACTATTTTGACTACCCCCAAAGAAAGAAATGTTTTTATCCTTTTGAGATTCAGCAACAATTAAAACATCAAAATTATGTACATCTTTAAATGTTTTAATATAATTTAAACTGTTTGTCCAACTTACAGATTGAAACTTACTAGTACCCTTACTAATAGTTGCATAAAGTTGTTCGTGCTGTCCGCCACCATCATTTTCGTTATCAATATAAGAAGGAGTAAATCCTTGAAATAAAGAGGTAAAGTGATTAAGTCCTCCCTGTGTTTTTAGGGTTAACCCATTAGCAATTTCATAAGATGCATAGAGACTTCCTAAAATATTTTCACCACGATTATCTCTACTCCCATGCTCTAATATACGAACAGGATTAGAAGAATCTTGATTATCTAAACCTGAAGTTGGTCCTTGAAAGCCACCTAAATTATTTGGGTTATGCACCTTAAGGTAAGGAGCCATTTTAATAGCATGTTCTATTGGGGAGAAGCCTCCATCAGTAAAACTGAAATCATCATTAAACGAAATTGAAATAGTTTCTCCGACTTTAAATTTTCCTAATGTAAAATCACTATTGGCTCTAAAATTGAAACGCGTATAGCTGGTTTCCCTAACAATACCTTCCTGATCTAAATAGCCCACAGACATCATATAGTTGCTATTTTCTCCTCCACCTGAAGCAGATAAGCTATAGCTTTGCTGAACACCCGTTTGAAAAATTTCATCCTGCCAATCCGTATCCGTATTTAGATATGATGCATATTGTGGATCGGTTATTCTTAATGGTATAGCCGCAGGGTCTTGTAAGTTTCCTAAATCGGTGGCATATTGAATATATTGCTCTGTGTTTAATAAATTATATCGTTTGTTTTGTGTTTGTATTCCGGCCCAAGTATCAAAATTTAGTCTCAAAGAGCCACTTTTACCTTTTTTGGTGGTTACCAAAATTACCCCATTTGCACCTAAAGCTCCATAAATAGCTGCGGTAGAAGCATCTTTTAAAACAGATATAGACTCAATATCATTAGGATTTAGGCTTCCCATATCACCACCAACTACTCCATCAACGACCACAAGAGGATTATTACCATTAACGGTTCCAAGGCCCCTAATCCTAATCATTGGTTGTGAACCTGGAGAACCATTATTGATTGCTGTTACGCCTGGAACACGCCCCTGAAGAGCTTGATCTGCACGAGCAAATGGCGTTTCAGTAATATCATCTGCTGAAACAGTAGAAATTGCACCTGTTACAGCTGATCTATTCTGTGAGCCATAACCAACGACAACGACTTCATCTAACTGGTCTGTATTTACTACCATCCTTAGATGTATTTCATTTTCGGGTCCAACTATTCTATCAGCGGTAGTCATACCTATGTAGCTAAATCGAAGAATATCGCCTTCTTTTGCCTCAATAGAGTATTTTCCATCAAAATCGGTTGAATTACCAATTATTGTTCCTACTATTAAAACAGAAACTCCTGGAAGCGGAACACCAGAATCATCTAATACAGTACCGCTTACAATTTTTGTCTGCGCAAAAATGCTTTGAACACAAAGCATTATCAATGAGACAATTGCAATTTTAAACTTCATCATACAAATTTCATTTTGAGTTAATAATTTATTGTTTGGTTGTAATGATCTTTTTGATTTTTTAATTCATGTATTTTTCTTAATCACTATATTTTTATAAAGAGTTAGTGTAGTCTTCTTTTACCAAATAGGTATTATGACTTACACCTAATACAATCTCAAATTTCATTTTAAAAGCATATATCAATATTAGATGGTTAGGATGATTTTAAATATGACAGATTATATAAAAAGTATAACAAATGGAGCGACTATCAAAAATGTTTGTGTTTTTACAACAAATGTGTTAGTATATGCTACATTTGTTGCAAGTCGTATGTAAATATTTCACTTTCCATCTAAATCAAAACAGTTCAAGAAAATTTCTTCTATTCCCCCATACTATGACAGAAGTTGTTATTTTTATGAAATATAAAGTTGCTGTGCAACTTCAGTTATATACCAGCTTATGATGAGAACCAAATTGCATATTTTCAAAATTGTTACAACTCACCTAAATTTCACAAAAGCAGCTGAACAATTATTTATATCTCAACCAGCGGTATCAAAAGCCATTAAAAATTTAGAAGAAGAATACAAAATCACTCTGTTTTTAAGAAAAAGAAATTCAATAACATTAACGAATGAAGGAACTGTTTTTTTGGACTACACCAACAAAATTCTAGCAATTTATTCTGAAATGGAGAATCAATTTTTGCATCAAAAAGAAAAATTTCCAGATGTAATAAACTTTGGTGTCAGTACAACGATAGCAAATTATATTATCCCACAAGTAATTGCGAAATTTAGAACTCAATTCTCAAATACAAAGTTCAAAATAGTAAGTAAAAATTCTGAAGATATTGAAGAACTTATATTGAATCAAGAATTAAATTTTGGCATAATAGAAGGGAAAAATACAAATCGAAAATTGCAATTCAATAAATTCATTAAAGACGAAATAGTTCTTGTTACAAACATAAAAAACAATGCTCTCAAAAAAAGTGTCATTAGCACAAAAACCTTACAAGAAATTCCAATTATAGAGCGTGAAATGGGCTCAGGAACAAAAGAGATTGTTTATGATTTTTTAAACACACATAAAATTAAAAAACTTAATACCATTGTCACCCTTAATAGTACTGAGGCAATTAAAAACTACCTCTATTATTCTGACAGCTACGCATTCATTTCAATCAATGCAATTTCTAATGACTTAATTAACAATAAGTTAAAAATAATAGATATTAAAGATTTGATTATTGAAAGGTGGTTTTATTTTGTTTCTAGAACAGGGTATCAATCTAAATTAAAAGATTATTTTGAAAAATTTATTCGACACAACTATAACTTTTAGTTATTTAATATAGCTTATTACATCGCGGATAAGTTATTTGTTAATTCTATTTTTGTACCATATAAATATGTGGTATGAAAGAGATTTTTACTAAAATTATTTTTTTTATTATAATCATTGCTGTATTTACAGGAGCTATTAATAGCCAAATAGCTTTATTACTTGGGTTTATATTTGCGCAATTTTTCAAAAACCCTTTAAAATCTTACAATCATAAAACCATTCATTATTTTTTAAAAATATCATTAATAGGTCTAGGGTTTGGAATGCTTATTAAAGAAACACTTGAAACTAGCAAAGAAAGTTTTAATTTAACATTTTATGCTATCATTTTGACAGTAAGTTTTGGGGTGCTTTTGACCAAACTACTGAAATTTGATTCTAAATTAGGATTTTTAATTACCTCTGGAACATCAATATGTGGAGGAAGTGCCATCGCTGCTATTTCACCCATAATAAAAGCAAACAGTAACATAATTAGTGTTGCCTTAAGCACCGTTTTTTTATTAAACGCTATTGCTTTATTGATATTCCCAACAGTTGGTCATTTTCTTGGTCTAACTCAAGAACAATTTGGCTTATGGTGTGCAATAGCAATACACGACACTAGTTCAGTTGTAGGTGCAGCTTTAGAGTATGGAGATCAAGCATTAAAAATAGCAACAACAGTAAAACTTTCAAGAACACTTTGGATTATACCACTCTCCATTTTCTCTATATTTTTTTTTAAAACGAAAAGAGAAAAAATTAAAATCCCATATTTCATTTTGCTGTTTATCGTCGCAATATTTATAAATAGCTATCACATATTGCCTGCCTCTACAACAAATTTAATTGTTCTAGGTTCTAAAAGACTATTAGTCTTAACATTATTTCTAGTCGGCTCATCAATTTCAATAAGCGATTTAAAATCAGCTGGAATAAAACCAGTACTGTTAGCTTTAATCTTGTGGGCTTTTATTTCATTTTTCTCGTTAATCTATATCACTTATTAAATCAAATGTACACATTGGGAGCAAATTCTTTCAAAACTGTTCTTGTTCATATACAGGGAAAGGGGTCTAGGCATCTCCTGCAATACGGTGAGCAAATATGTAAAGTTCTTTCAAAATGGACTTGCAACAAAAAAATGGACATTTAGTTGAGGGTCATACAGCTACTTTTTGATTAAACATTTCGATTTCAAATTCTTCTATAGTTTTATACCCCAAAGAGGAGTGTATTCTTCTTCTATTATACCAAGTTTCTATCCATTGAAAGATTGTGATATAAGTTCATAATTGTGCTTATAGACCCATTCTACTTTTAAGCTTTTAAAGAATGATTCTGCCACTGCATTATCCCAACAATTTCCTTTTCTGCCCATACTTTGTTTTACTGTACCACCATAACTTTAAGGATATTGGTAAAGCTGTAACTGGCATATTGAGAGCCACTATCAGAATGAAATATGAGTTCTTTAGTAATAGTATTTGATCTAACGGCCATCTTCCAAGATTGGATAATTCAGTTCTACAGCCTTTTTCTTAAATTCTGAAGTGTAATCCTTTTTGCCTTTTGACATAATTCAAAGTTAAATTATGTAGCACAATATCTCTCAACTTTGTGGC
>Ga0256845_1001200_pt1 | contig 21394 bp, 22 predicted proteins | sample RiftiametaG_FD_189101 | JGI IMG/M metagenome (GOLD analysis project Ga0256845, IMG submission 189101) | Tube worm associated microbial communities from hydrothermal vent at the East Pacific Rise, Pacific Ocean - Riftia | ecosystem: Host-associated > Annelida > Integument > Unclassified ...
ATCGAGTTCAACACCGTCGCCCTGGGCGATAGCGTTTCTGGCTGCCTCTTCAGGCATTTCAACAAAACCGAAGCCACGGCTGCGACCAGTCTCTCTGTCGGTGATTACTCTGGCGTCGGTTACTTCGCCGTAGCTCTCGAAAAAAGTTCTAAGTGAGTCATCATCAACACCCCAGGAGAGATTTCCTACGTACAGGTTCATTAGTATCCCTTTCGTACTATGCCATCTTATAAATAACCGAATCTTCGCGATGACACAAAAGAAGCCCGGTCGTATTCCACCTTTGGAATCTTGCTGGTAATATGCACATTTATTCCGCAATGTAAATAGCTGTTTAGAAAAAAGCGCATATCTATTGAAAAGGGCGACTCAAAAGAGCCGCCCCACGATATCGATTTTATCGGATTAGTATCGTCTTGGTCTCTCTTCACGAGGCTTGGCTTCATTGATTCTAAGAGGTCTTCCATCGAGCTCTACACCATCGCCCTGGGCGATTGCGTTTCTGGCAGCCTCTTCAGGCATTTCAACAAAACCGAAGCCACGGCTGCGGCCGGTCTCTCTGTCGGTGATTACTCTGGCGTCGGTTACTTCGCCGTAGTTTTCGAAAAAGGTTCTGAGTGAGTCATCATCAACACCCCAGGAGAGGTTTCCTACGTACAGGTTCATTAGTATCCCTTTCGTACAATGTCATCTCAAATAAAAACCGAATCTTCGCGACGACACAAAAGAAGCCCGGCTGCATCTCATCATTGAGATACATGGATAATATGCACATCTATTTCAGAATGTAAAGCCCTGTGGAATACACTGTTGAGTGAAGATAACAGGGCAGTTGCAGCAGTTGAAGACGTTTCCTGAAATATCATTTCGGATGATTGCACTGAAGTGTGTCCAGGGAAGGAAAAACCATATGTAAGAACAAACAGAACAACAACATAAGCGCACACTACTGTTTCTATTTTAGCAAGACCGAGGCAGATCAATTTATGGATGACGTTGTACAGGTTCCCTGCAACCTGCAATATTCCGCTGCCGGATTGTTTCGGTTTTAACTTTCTCGATTGGAAGAAATGCTGCTGTTTGTTGTTGTCGCTCTGCCTTTTCTTACCGGGCTGAACAGCCCGGACGGGCTGTCTGCCGACGGGGATGGTGTTTACATATGTGAGGAAAATGCCGGGAGGGTTCTTTATGCGGCATTTGACGGAACTGTTACCGTGATTGCCGAAGAACTTTCTTCACCAGAGGGAATCTGCGTGACTGAGAGCGGAAGGATCTTTGTTGTTGAAGACGCAGAGCACGGCAGGCTGGTTGAACTGCTGAACGGTTCCGTTGTAACACTGGTCAGTGATCTGTGCTACCCCGAGGGGGTAACAGTTGACGGTTCGGGAGATATCTGGTTTACAACAGGAGGTATACAGGGGGGCTGCCTGTTTACGACTCTGTGGAGGCTATCCGAAGGAGATAATATTGCAGAGTACTCGCTTCCATCTGCCTTCAGCTTTTCAGATGTGGTAGTTGCTGATGATGGATTGATTTATGTGTGCAGCGAGTCATCCGGATTGTTCGGCAGTGTGGCTGTTTTCCGGTACAACCCGGCTTCAGGCGAGTTGCTGCCGTTTGTTACAGGTGTTTCAGCTTGTGAGGGAATATGTTCAACTGCCGGGGGCTTTCCCCTGTACATTACCGATGAGAGCGGTTCTGTTTACACAGTTGACGCAAATGGTACGCCTGCTGCTTTTCAGGATGGTCTGGAAACGGTAGAGGACGTGGTTGTAGCCGGAGGTCAGCTGTTTGTTTCAGAAGATGGAACAGGTTCAATTCTTGTCCTGAAACCTCATGAGTAAGTATGCACCGGATTCGTACCGGGGAATAATCTCCGTATCACTTCCGATAATTGCCGGTATGGCTGGCAGAACCATTATGATGTTCTGCGACAGGTTGTTTCTTGCAGGGCACAGCCAGCTGGAACTGCAGGCAGCACTTCCCGCAGGTATTCTAAGCTTTACTCTGTTGTCTGTTCTGTACGGAACAGTGGGCTACTCCAGCACTTTTGTATCGCAGTTCTTCGGTGCAGATGACACAGACGGGTGTTCAAAAAGTCTAGCGCAGGGGTTGTTCCTTACCATGTTTTCAGTTCCAATTCTCGCTGCGCTTGCCATACCCGGCTCTGTGCTGCTTAATCTAGCCGGGCATGCTCCGGAGGTTCTTGCTTTGGAGCAAACCTATTTCAGAATACTTATGATCTCGGCATCCGGGCCTGTATTTACAGCTGCAGCTGCCTCTTTCTGGAATGGCAGGGGAAAAACGGTTCCTGCCATGGCTGCAGTTCTTGTGGGTGCAGGTGTAAACATTCTGCTTGACTACGGCATGATTTTCGGAAGGCTGGGGTTTCCGGAAATGGGAATAAAAGGAGCGGCAGTTGCAACTGCAGTGTCATCATTTATTCCTGGCATGATCCTGACCGTTGCTGCGTACACCGGAAGAACCGCGGAGATCTACAGAACCAGAAAGAACTTCAGATTTTCAAAGAAGCTGACGGCAAGAATACTTAAGTTCGGCTTCCCTGCAGGATTTCAGATTTTTATGGATGTTGCCAGTTTTACAGTTTTTCTGTTCATTGCCGGAAGGCTTGGGAGGGTAGACTTTACTGCAAACAACCTGGCATTCAGTGTAAACAATCTGGCTTTCAACCCGCTTCTGGGTTTCGGGTTTGCCACAACAGTAATTGTTGGAAGAGCCATTGGAATGGGAAGTACTGAGATGGCTGTAAGGGTAACCTGGCGTTCCCTTGTACTGGCTCTTTCCTACTTTGTTCCCCTTGCAGCTTCTTTTGTTCTGTTTCCCGGATTCTATACGAGGTTGTTTTTCAGCCCTGATTCCGCCTGCACCTTTGAGGAATTGTCATCAACTGCCGGAAAACTTCTTGCTATCATTGCAGCATGGGGGGTGTTCGATGCTGCCAGCCTTATTTTTGGCGGTGCTCTTCGCGGAGCCGGTGACACAAAGTTTGTTATGTGGGTGTCCGGGCTTCTGGCCTGGCTTTTCTGGGTGCCGGGCTTGCTGTACCTCTATGCGGTACGGCACAGTGGCATTGTAGAACTGTGGCTGTTTACGAGCCTGTACATTGCTATTTTCGGAGGATTCTACTTCTTCAGGTTCAGAGCGGGTAAGTGGAAGAGCATAGATATTATCGGTAATTCCGAAGAACAGTCTGTTTCCAGGTAGCTTGTTTTCAACAGGCCTCTTGAAGATGTTCTTGCTGCAGGAGGTATTATGATTGTTTCAGCCCTGTTTGTTGTTTCTCTTGTTGCAGGCCCTGTGAGTTCTGTCCCAGATGTGTACCAGCTTCCATCGGTTCACCAGCAGGCGGTTGAGCAGCACTCAGCTGTTCAGGAACACGAGGTATTCACCATTGATAGCAGCGGTGACGCAGAGCTTTACGGAACTGTATTCGGCTTTCTTCCCTACTGGGTTAACCAGGCATGGCTGCACTACGATCTTATCAGTGTTCTGGCAGTGTTCAGCGTGGATATGGGCGTATCAGGTACCATAACCAACTACCACGGTTTCCCGTCTTCCTTTGCAACGGCAATGGATCAGGCCCATGCAAACGGTGCTGTTGTAACCGTTACAGTAACAAACTTCAGCAGCTCTTCTATTCATTCTGTTCTTACAACAAACAAAACAACAGCAATCTCTACTATCTGTAATCTTGTGAACAATTCTGTTGCCGACGGTGTGTGTATAGATTTTGAAAATGTGCAGGCAGCAGACTCCGGCAACCTGGTTTCGTTTATGGAAGATGTAAGAACAGCTCTGCCAGGTGCGCACATCTCCATCTGCACACCTGTTGTAGACTGGTCAGGCGCGTTTAACTACAGTGAGCTTGCCGAGAGCTGCGATGCTCTGATGATGATGTGCTACGCCTTTGCCGGAAGCTGGAGTTCCGTTGCAGGCCCCAACGCTCCACTTGTTGGCTGGGGCAGTTCACCGGAGTCGTCCAGCAATATGGCCTGGGCTGTGTGCGACTATATCTGCAATGCTCCAAGTGTTCATGAAAAGCTTGTTGTTGGTCTTCCTTACTACGGGCATCAGTGGAAAACCTCGGGATCATCCGCTCACTCTTCGGCAAACAGCTGCAGCACGCTGTTCTACACAACGCTGGCCGGCAGAGCTGAAACCTACGGAGCGCTGTGGAACGAAGAGTCTTTAACACCCTGGTACAGGTTTTACTCTGGTGGGTGGAATCAGGGGTGGTACGATAATGACCAGTCCCTTGGTTTGAAGTATGACATGGTTACCATGGCCGGCTTGCAGGGTATAGGAATATGGGCTCTGGGGTACGATGGGTCGCGCGATGAACTGTGGAATGAGCTGGAGCAGTGTTTTGGCGACACAGTAGCCAACGATATGATAACCGACAACCTTGAAGACTGTTTCCAGCTTCACGGCCCTTCAAACTACTGGCACCCGTACACTGAAGGCGGGCAGTACCACACATTCTTCTACACCGGGTCAATCCCATCAGGGCCTGATGTAAACTGGGCGCAGTGGAATTTCCATTTCCCGGACAGTACTGCAGACTACAGTCTTGAGGTATACATTCCGCCAACTGGAAACGCTGACGTTACCTACCGCATTGTTCACGGTTCTGTGGAAGACAGTGTAACAGTGAATCAGGCTTCCTTTTCCGGTCAATGGGTTTCTTTGGGAGGGCCTTACGATTCATCTGGCGGTGTTTCGGTTGTGGCAGGAGACAACACAGGAACTTCAGGGCAGAGAATTGTGTTTGATGCCATCCGCTTCACAGAAGCTTCGGGGGTACAGAGTGGTTCCGGTATTGTTCCTGAATGGTTTACTGTATCAGCAAGCCCGGCATGTTTTTATGTAGTAAACTCGCCTGTGGGCGGACATGTACAGGTTATGGATGTTTCAGGCAGAATTGTGGTGGAAAACGATCTGCATCCAGGTGATTCGTGGCTGTGGAACGGGAATGCTCCGCAGGGAGTGTATTTCATAGGCGTCAGCAGCAGTACAGGATTTTCCTCTAAAAGAGTTGTTCTTCTGAAGTAACAGAAAGGTCTGGCTAAACTCTGGTAAGAATCTCTGCTCCGTCTTGTGTGACCAGAATGGTGTGCTCGAACTGGGCGCTGAGGCTGCCGTCTGCTGTGGTTACAGTCCAGCCGTCTTTTCTTGAGGTTTTGACTCTGTAGGAGCTGCCCATGTTTATCATAGGTTCAACTGTAAATGTCATTCCAGCTCGAAGGCGGATCTTGTTTGCCCTGGTGTAATGATGAAAAACCTGCGGGTCTTCGTGGAAGCTTTTTCCGATTCCGTGGCCGGTATAGTCGCGGACTATGGAATATCCGTATTTTGCTGTGTATTTTTCTATTGACCGACCAACTTCATAGAGGTATTTGCCTAGTTCAACGGCCTCGATACCAAGGTACATTGCTTTTTCTGCACGCCTGACAAAATCGGCAACTCTGTTCTCAACTTCGCCTACCAAAAATGTTCTTGAGGTATCGCCGTGAAAGCCGTCAAGAATTACAGTTACATCAATGTTGAGAATGTCTCCACTTTTCAGAACATCATCTGCACAGGGAATACCGTGGCATACAACATTGTTGATTGAAGTGCAGATGCTTTTTGGAAATCCTCTGTAGTTCAGAGGTGCAGAGACCGCACCGTGCATTTTTGTATAAATGGCACACAGGTCGTTGAGGTACAGAGTTGTTACCCCTGTCTGTACAAATGGTTCAATGTAGTCGAGCAGTTGCGCCGCCAGTTTCCCGGCCTTCCGCATCTTCCCGATTTCTTCAGGTGTTTTTATGGCTATCATATCTTGATTACTCTACCCACTCCTCCGTCAACGCATTTGTCAAAATAAAGAAGCTTTATCTGTTTACTGTGCTTCGTGCAGTGTGCAGGGCAGATAATACCAGCAGTGTCAAGTATCTCAAAGTTGTCGAACCCGTGCAGACCGCCAATAACTCCGTATACGCTGCCGAAAAGGGAAGCTGTTTTCATGATGTTTTTTAGCCCCGGGTGTCCGCATCCTACAATCAGAAAAAGCCCTTTGGGGGTTTCAACAGCCATGGACTGCTCGCGGCCGCCAAGTTCCCCGGTGAGATATACACCGCTGTGTATCTCTGAAGGTTTATCGTAGTATTTAACGGTGTTGGAGTACCTGATTCCTCTGAATGAAACAGGAACATGAACAACTGCTGTGCTGTTTTCGTTCAGAAAGGCTGAAAGCCCTCCGATGTGGTCAAAGTCGGGATGAGAGATAACAACATCACTTACGGATTCCGGTTTGAAGTTCAGTGCTTTCAGATTGTCCAGAAGTATTCTTCCGTTCCCGCCAGTGTCAAAAAGTATTTTTCTGCCTGCAGTTTCAACCAGGCATGACCAGCCCCAGTCTGCAGTAAGCAATTCTTCAGTTGTGGTGTTGTCGTAGATGATTGTTGTTTTCATCTTTTTCCTATTGCTGAAAGCAGCTCGGTAAAAACAGCAGTGGCTTTCCCCTGAATAAAAACATCTGTAACTGTATCCGTGTAGTTGGATCGCTCAGTGTTCACCTCGATTATCTTAGCCCCTTTATTCTTTGCTATAACAGGGATAGCAGAAGCGGGCATTATCTCTCCGGTTGTTCCAATAAGAACAAACACATCAGATATATCCGCTTCTCTGAGAGAGTTTGTACTGGCCGGTTCCGGTATGGGTTCTCCAAAAAAAACAAAGTCTGGTTTCAGCACACTGCCACAGTTTTCGCACACTGGAGGCAGAGCAGTAAGATCGGTTTCGGATGAGGGAAAAGACTGCTCGCAGTGCAGACAAACGAGGTCTCTTGTGGTTCCATGGTATTCAATGATGCATTTGCTTCCGGCCTGACGGTGAAGGTTGTCTATATTCTGTGTAATTATGCAGTTCAGGTTTCCTATTTTTTCCATTTCTGCCAGAGCGAAATGCGCTGCGTTGGGTTTTGCTTCCCCTATGAAATCGTAAAAAATCTGTTTGATGAGTTTCCATGACTCAAGGGGGTTTGTGTGGAAGTAGTCGATGTCCAGAAACACCGGGTTAAACTTGTTCCACAGCCCGTTTTCCCCCCGGAAAGGAGGAATACCGCTTTCAACAGAGATTCCAGCACCGGAGAAAGCCGTTACATGCTTTGCGTTCAGTATGAGATCAGCAGCTTTCGAGATCATCCAGGAGGGTGTCCGAGAATAGTACACTGACATTTACAACCACACAATCGGCCACAATACGCGCGTATTATCATCAAATAGCGTTGCTATTCTCTTCAAATCCGTACGCATTCTGCCTCGATCCTGTGGCGTAACTGCACAGCGCTTATTGTCAGACACACTCCTAGAATTCCTTGAACACCCTGGCCAGAGATTCACCAGGAGCCTGAACATTCAGGTTGAGAAAATACCCGAAGGGTGTCTGTGATGCCTGATAACCTGATTTGTTCAGCCTTTCCTCTGCTCTGCTAAAAAGTGCCATGGTCAGTTGTTCATCTGCCTTGCTCATGGAAAGGTGGGCAAATGAGTGCAGTATTATCCTTTTTGTATCGTTCTTTTTCGCTGCCCACTTCAGGTTCTTTACAAGCTTTGTTTCCACACCTGAAAGGTTTTCCTCGTCTTTTAGCTCAACCTGAATGAAACCTGCAAGAGCATTCTTGATACTATCGCTTTTTTCATATTCTTCAACTGATTCAAGATTCTTTACGTTGGTGCTGTAGGCAAAGCTATCGCAGTATATCATAAGCAGTTTCATTTGACTTCCTTTTCAGCTGAAAGCAGGCGGATGTGGTTTTTGAAAAACATGTTTTCTTTGAAATTGCCGAAATGTGATTCAGTAAGTATCTGCTTCCAGTCCCGTTCAACATACTCAAACGCATACCTGCATTCGACAATCTTAAAAGGTATTCTGAAGTACAGCGGAGTTTCTTCTGTAACAAACTCGTTGAAGTCAAGCATTATAAATCTGCCATTGTCTTTCAGCGCATTGAACGCATTCTCAATGATGTTTTTCTGCACTTCAAAGGGAAAACCGTGGAATACGAAAGAAATAAAAACTTTGTCGTACTTTTTTTCAAGGGAAAACGGCTGGTCGATTCTCTGGTTAATCACATTTATCTTCTGGTATCTCTTTGTTTTTCTTTCAAACTGGGCAATCATCTCCTGCGATATCTCCAGCCCGAGAACTTCACCTTTCCCGGTGAGGTATTTATTCATAAGCAGGGCGTTTCTTCCTGTTCCTGCCCCGAAGTCAAGAATTGTATCATCGGGGCCTATGTTCATAAAGTACACAGCTTTCCGGATAAAGCCGCCGTATGCACCGAATGAGGCGAAATTCATCAGTTTGTCATAAAATCTCGCTGAAAAACCTTGAATCTCAACCTTGGAGTCCGGGTAAAATCTGCTCATACTGCTCCCTCTGCAGCTATTGGCACTTCAGTTTTTTTACAAAGATCACGCTGACAGCTGCCAGCAGCGATACTATTGCAAAGGTGTAACTGTAGTCAAGAACTGATATCATAACACCGGCCGCCAGAGGGAATACAGCCGGAAGAATGCTTCCCGCACCTGAAATGCCTGCGTAGGTCGCTCTGTTCTCATTTGTTGAAATCTCTACCAGTATTCCGCTTCTTGCTATTCTGAATGCAGTAACAAACACGCCGGAGAGAAGAAACAGGAGCTGGTAGGCAAGCTGATTGTTGCGGAACACCAGGCTTAGCACGGGCAGGGATGTGCCGCAGACCAGGCTGAAATACAGAAGGTTTTTGTAGTGGAACTTGTGGGATCTTTTGTAAAGAACAAGGCTGGCAGAGAGCATTCCGACTACTTTGAACAGAAGTATGTTTCCTATAAGATTGAAGCTGAAGTCGAAGTTGTTTTTTGCGTAAAGAATCATGAATGGTATAAAACTTACAGCCAGCCCTATGAAGTTTATGATGAGCAGATAGTTTTTAAGGTTGGAATCTCTGAAGATGTTTTTCGGGATAAGTGCAAGGAATTCGCGGAAAGTTCGCTTTTTCTCTATTCTGGTATTTACCTCCTGTACCCTCCAGAAACCAATTGAGGCTACAAACAGAAGGATACCTGCCATGGTAAGCAGTGTTCCGTAATTCTGCGGATAGGATAGGTGTTTCAGCAGATGCCTTACAGCAATTGCCGATGCAAGAATACCGAGGCTTCCAGTAATTTGTTTTACAGAAAAGAAACTCTTGCGCTCTTTTTCCAGAATCGATTTCCCCATGATATCTACATAAGAAATGTTTGCAAATGATCCGCTGAAAGAAAACACAGAAATAAGAACGAATATTGAAAACAGCAGTGCAGCGCTGCCGCCTGTTGAAGATGTGAAAAGTATAAGACCGAGGAGCAGCAGAGAAACAACCCTCAGGTTGATTCCGACCAGCAGCATACTCTGTTTGCGAGCTCTGTTAGAGAGAAAACCGGCGAATACAATCTGCATGAGACTGGAGCCGCCTATCATAATGGTGGTCATTATGCCAAGCATAACCGCATTGCCGCCTGCGTTAAGAATCATAGAGGGAATAACAGTGTCTACATCCATGAAGTTTGATGCCAGTGACAGGAAAATTCCGTGCCACAGAAGTGCTCTGAAGTTGTGCCTGGAGTTGTTCTCCGTAAGTGTTGTAATCATTTCTCTACCTGAGTTTCTGCTGCCCGAAGTTCCTGTCTGATCCGGTGTTTCCGAAAGAAATCAGGCTGTCTCTATAATAACCTCTGCTCGAAGAAAAGAGTGTTCCGGCAAGCAGGGTGCGTTCTGCCGTGTTGTCAGTTGAAACAGCTTGCGCTATATAGTTCTGCAGAAGCTGCACAGACACAGGAGGTCAATAATGGCAGGTTCTGTTTTCAGCAGGGGAGAGAGCGAGTCAGGGGGAACCAGGGTAGGCGCGAATACCTACAATCTGGTTATTGGTCTTGTGCTTGCCTGGGGTTTTCTAATTAACTGGATTATGGTCAGGAAAATACCATACAGTTCAATTGCAGGCATAAATCAGTGGGTATTTTACATCGGCTATTTTGGTGCCTGTTTTCTGGGTATGGCCCTGTTCACAAAATCGAGAAACCCTTTTGTTAGTTTCATAGGCTACAATTTTGTTGTTGTTCCCTTTGGTCTGATAGTTAATTTGATAGTTTACCAGTACGACAAAACCCTGGTAGTTGAAGCAATGCGTGTAACTGGGCTGGTTACAGTCGTAATGATGTTTCTTGGCTCCATGTTTCCAGGTTTTTTCAGAAAAATCGGTAGAGCTCTTACGATCTCCCTGGTGGTTGTAATTGTTGTTGAGCTGGTGGAAGTGTTAATTTTCAAGGTTCACCACGGAGTTATCGACTGGCTGGTGGCCCTGATCTTCTGCGGGTATGTGGGTGTTGACTGGGGCAGAGCAAACTCCATACCGAAAACCATAGACAATGCCGTAGACAGTGCTGCTTCGCTGTACATGGATATAATCAACCTGTTCCTGCGTATTCTCAGGATAATGGGAGGGGGGCGAAGATAGATGCAGTATCCGACCCCAGTTTTTCTGTTTGGTGTAATGCTGTTTGTTGTTTCGTGCGGAGCTCCCATGGAAGCAACGCCGCCAGCATCGGTGCTTTTGTTCAGCTCTGGATTTGAAGGCGATGTGTATTTAGCTGATCCTGTAGAAGACTACCAGATTATTCTGGGTACAGATTCCGTTACAGGTTTCACTTGGCCTGCGAACATCCTGGGAGCTGCGGGAAGTGCTCTGCACTACATAGGCGACGACGGTTTCAAAGCTGTAGAAAGTGAAATACAGACGGTTACAGGGCACAACGGTGAACCCACCAGAGCACTTTATAACATCGAGCGCTACAACACAGGGGTAACCCAGTGCCCCTACGAAATACTTGATATTACAGACGGAACCAGCGACCTTTACATAAGATTCTGGATTAAGATAGACAGTCTCAGCAACTTTCAGCCGGACATGTGGAGAACGTTTTTCGAGTGGAAAACTGTGGGCTACGCCGCAGGGGATGGATTCAGATTGATTTCGTTTATCTACTGTGATCAGACCGGCGACCCCTACTGGCACTGGCAAGGAGATGCCACCCCGGAAAACCCTGTATGGGAAATCGACAACAGATCTGTTCCTGTACCGCTGAATGAGTGGTTTCTTACAGAGTTCTACTGGCACTGGAGTGAAGGTGACGACGGCAGAGCTCTGTGGAAAGTAAATGGTCAGATTATCGGCGAGCACTGCGGGCCCACTACCAGAAACTCAAAACCCATTGATTTCATAATGCTTACGCAGATATACGGTGATTCAAACCCCAAGTATCAGTGGATCGATGACATTGAAATATGGAGTGAAATTCCCTTGTGAGCATTGCCTGGGAACACTATTATAGAAACTGCGGTTAAAAATGCCCTGCCTGGCAGGGCAGATTGAATGGAGGAGAGACATGGCCAAGGGAAGAGATACCCGTAAAGATGCAAAGAAGAAACCTGAAAAAACTCTTAAAGAGAAGCGCAAGGAGAAGAAGGCTAAAAAAGCGGCAAAGCACCAGTAAAGTTACCGCGCGGGAGCGTACAGAGGGGGAGAGATGCTGGGAGTAAGGTTTGTTAAGGTTGAGCCCACCGATTTTGTTATACAGTACAGAAATGGAAAGGTAGTTCGGGAGGGAACTGGGTTATCATTCTTTTTCTTTGCTCCTTCAACTTCCCTTGTTCGTATTCCCATGGGCAGCACAGATGTTCCCTTTATTTTCAACGAGGTTACAGCAGACTTTCAGGATGTGACTGTTCAGGGGCAGCTTACCTACAGGGTGGCAGATCCGAAGAAGCTGTCGAAACTGATGAACTTTACCGTGTCTGCAGACGGGTACGAGTATTCCTCTGAGGATCCCGATAAGCTTCCTCAGCGTCTTATAAACCTTGCACAGGTTTTAACAAGAGCCACTTTGAAATCTCTGCCTCTTCGTGACGCACTGGGGCAGTCAAGCGATCTTGTCGATTCTATTCAGCGGGGTATGCAGACAGCTGAAATGGTCGAGTCTCTTGGTGTTGAGGTTCTTGGTGTGTCCATTCTGGCAATCAAACCAACACCTGAGACATCCCGGGCCCTTGAAGCCGAGGCCCGAGAGAAGATTCTGCGTCAGGCGGATGAGGCTGTATATGCACGCAGAAACGCTGCAGTAGAGCAGGAACGGTCTATAAAGGAAAACGAGCTGAACACCGAGATTGCAGTGGAGAACAAGAAGCGACAGATAAAAGAAGCCCAGATGGAAGCCGAAAAATCTGTTCAGCGCATGGAACGGGAAATCAGTGAAGCCGGGATGGAAGCGAGAATATCACTGGAACAGAAAAACCGTGATCTGGTTGAGCTTTCAACAGCCAACAGCCGGAAAGAGGCAGACTCTAGAGCCTACGCAGTTGCTGCTGTAATGAAAGCTCTTTCCGGCACTGATCCCAGGATTCTTCAAGCACTTATAAGTGCCGATATGAAATCAGGGCAGCTTGTTGCCCTGGCTTTCCGCGATCTGGCTGAAAGTGCAGACAAGATAGGCCAGCTTAATGTAACACCGGATCTGCTAAGAGAGCTTCTTAACGACGACGACAGCTAGCATGGGCAGAACTACCGAGAACAAAATTGTAATGATAGTACGGCGTACACGGCTGGATGAGCTTGTTACACGGTTCAACACACAGGATCAGGCCAGGTTCTATGTAGAGCATCTCGGGGCGGATTTCACAGACTATCTAAATGAAGACACAACTTATAAAAAAGCGGTACACCGGGCATCAGAATCTCTGTCTCACCACGGACGTCTTCAGATCGTTCGAAGAGATTTTGTGCCGAGTTTTATTTTTGGCCCGGAAGACACAGTGGTTGTTCTGGGGCAGGACGGGCTGGTTGCAAATGTTCTTAAATATCTTGCCGGGCAGCTGCTGGTAGGCGTTAACCCCGACCCTGGAAGATGGGAGGGTGTACTGCTTCCGTTCTCTGTGCCAGACCTCGATCATTTGATACCTGAGGTGTTTAAACGCACCCGGCCGGTTCTGGATGTTACAATGGCTGAAGCAAGGCTTAACACAGGCGAAACCCTGTGTGCAGTTAACGATCTGTTTATCGGCCCCCGGTCTCATACCTCCGCCAGATACACCATACAGATTGGAAACCGCAGGGAAAACCATTCCTCAAGTGGAATTATCGTTTCCACAGGGCTTGGTTCAACAGGATGGATGAGAAGTATACTGGCAGGAGCAGCAGGAATTGCATCAGCTGTTTCCGGAGAACCGGTAGAGGGTCTGAACAACAGATCTTTCAAATGGGATTCAAACTACCTGTTCTTTTCGGTGCGGGAGCCCTGGCCAAGCACAACATCGGCGGCAGATATAACCTTCGGCAGAATTACTTCTTCGTCTCCTCTTGTTCTTGTATCCAGGATGGCTGAAAATGGAGTGATTTTCAGTGACGGTTTTGAATCAGATTATTTGCAGTTTAACTCTGGAACAGAGGCAACTGTAACCCTTGCAGACAGGAAAGGGCACATAGTTACCTGAAAAGGGGAAGAGCTTTCGCCCTCCCCCCCGAGTGGTAAGTAAGGCTGGCTACTTTTCTCCGGACCAGTCCATCTTTGCCATCTGTTCGTACAAGTGGAACCTCTTCTCTACATCTTTCTGGGCTTCGGCAAGAAGCTCTTCAGCGTGTACAGGGTTGCTGCGCAACAGAGAGCTCCATCTGCCTTCAGCTTCAGCCAGTTTGTGGAAAGGTATCGATGGCTTTCTGCTGTCAAGCTGCAGTGGAGACTCGCCAAGCTCCGTTTTTCTGGGGTCAAATCGGAACAGAGGCCACATACCGCTGTTTACAGCAAGTTTGTGCTCATCCATTCCCTTTGTCATGTTGATTCCGTGTGCTATACAATGGCTGTATGCAATTATCAGCGAGGGACCGTTGAAGCTCTCTGCCTCGTTGAATGCCTTTACTGTCTGGTTCCAGTTTGCGCCCATTGCCACCTGTGCCACATAGATGTTGCCGTATGTCATGCTGATCATGGCCAGGTCTTTTTTAGGCATTGGTTTGCCTGCTGCTGCAAATTTTGCAACTGCCCCCATGGGTGTGGCCTTGGAGCACTGTCCTCCGGTGTTTGAGTAAACGCCGGTGTCCAGCACCAGAACATTCACATTGCGCCCCTGGGCAAGAACATGGTCGAGGCCTCCGTAGCCTATGTCGTACGCCCAGCCATCTCCACCAATGATCCAGACAGAGCGGGGAACAAAGTAATCAGCCAGAGTTTCAAGATGGCGTGCCTGCGGTGTATCGATATCAGCAAGTGCCTTTTTCAGGTACTCAACCCTCTCGCGCTGCTGTGCAATCTCAAGCTCTGTTTTTATGCTGGAATTAAGAAGGGTGTCTACCAGATTTTCGTCAAGGCTGCTGGCCATTCCTGTTATGAGTTCAACGGCGGTTTCCGTGTGTTTGTCTGTAGTAAGACGGAATCCGTAACCGAACTCGGCGGCATCTTCAAACAGGCTGTTGTTCCACGCAGGTCCTCTTCCTGAAAGGTCTTTGGCGTAAGGTGTTGTTGGAAGGTTGCCGCCGTAGATGGAAGAGCACCCTGTTGCATTTGCTATAACTGCCCTGTCGCCGAAAAGCTGACTTAGAAGTTTCACATAGGGTGTTTCACCGCATCCCGCGCATGCTCCGCTGTATTCGAAGAGAGGTCGCAAGAGCTGGCTTTCTTTCACCGTTGTAAGGTTGAGCTCTGTTCTGTCAAAATCGGGGATTTCAAGGAAGAACTTGTAGTTTTCAACCTCATCGAGCCTGAGGGGAGACTGGGGCTGCATGTTGATGGCTTTCTTTCCTTCAACAGTTCTGTTTCTGGCCGGGCATACATGCACGCACGCGCCGCACCCGGTGCAGTCTTCAGGTGCTATCTGGTTGGTGAACTTGTATGCCTTGAATTTTGTGTTTCCGTCTGCGGATTTGAAGGTTTCAGGGGCGTTTTCAAGCACGGCTCCATCGTAGTATTTCATTCTGATGGCTGCGTGGGGGCACACCAGATTGCAAAGGCCGCACTGTATGCACACTTCCGGATCCCACACAGGTATTTCAAGAGCAATGTTTCTCTTTTCCCACTGGGTGGTGGCGGTTGGCCATGTACCATCTGCAGGCATGGCACTTACCGGAATATCATTGCCTTTCTGGGCCATGATTGTTGCAGTTACATTCTGAACGAATTCAGGGGCTTCTGCAGGAACCGCAGGGGGAAGTGCAATTTCGCTTGAAGGCTCGCAGGGACAGGTAACTTTGTGAAGGCCAGCCAAAGCGTGATCAACTGCTGCAAAGTTTTTCTCAACAACATCTTTGCCTTTTTTGCCGTATGACTTTTTGATGGCATCTTTGATTCTGCCTATTGCCTCGTTCCTTTCAAGTACACCGCTGATGGCAAAGAAGCAGGTCTGCATAATGGTGTTGATCATCACGCCCATACCAGTTTCATTAGCCACTTTGTAGGCATCAATAACATAGAACTCTATGTTCTTTTCTATCATTGCAGCCTGGATTGTCTTGGGAAGGTTGTCCCATATTTCTTCAGGCCCGTAGGGAGTGTTAAGAAGAAAGGTGGCCCCATCTGCTGCGTAGTGCAGAATATCGTACTTCTCGATAAACACAGTCTGATGACAGGCGACAAAACCCGCCTGCTCAATAAGGCATGTGCGCCTGATTTTTTCCGGGCCGAACCGAAGGTGGCTTACTGTAAGAGCACCAGCCTTCTTCGAGTCGTATACGAAGTAACCCTGAGCGTAGTTGTCGGTTGTTTCCCCGATAATTTTTATGCTGTTCTTGTTGGCACCAACTGTACCGTCTGAGCCCAGGCCCATGAAAACAGCCTGTATAAGCCCCTCTGTTTTGAAGTCAAAGTTTGGTATTTCGATGCTTGAATAGGTCAAGTCGTCAACTATGCCAACAGTGAAACTGTTTTTCAGATCACCCTGAGCATTGTTGAAAACACCTTTTACAGACGCAGGTGTGAACTCTTTGCTGGAAAGGCCGAATCTGCCGCCAACAACCTTTACAGACGTTCTACCAGCTGCTCTGAGTGCTGTACTGATATCTTTGTAGAGTGGTTCACCATCGTTACCGGGTTCCTTTGTTCGGTCGAGAACACTTACGGTTTTTACGGTTTCGGGGATAGCTGAAAGAAGTGCTGACGCATCGAATGGTCTGTAGAGACGAACCTTGATAACACCTACTTTTTCGCCATTTGCTGCTAGGTATTCTACTGTTTCATGGGCAACCTCACAGCCGGAGCCCATAAGAACCATTATGTGCTCGGCATCGGGATCTCCCACATAGTCGAACAGGTGGTAGTGTCTGCCTGTGAGTTTGCCGAACAGATCCATGTACTCCTGTACAATTGCAGGGGCTGCCTCATAGTACGGGTTTACACTTTCACGGCCCTGGAAGTACACATCAGGGTTCTGACTTGTGCCGCGAACCACGGGTTTGTTGGGATTAAGACCCCGCATGCGATGGGCGTAAACCAGTTCATCGTCAATCATTTTCTTTAGAACATCGTCATCCAGAGCTTCAATTTTCTGAATCTCATGGCTGGTTCTGAAACCGTCAAAGAAGTGAACAAACGGAATTCGGCTTTTTAAAGTGGCAGCGTGTGCTATGGCAGCGAGATCTGTTACTTCCTGAACGCTGGCGCTGGACAGCAGGCCGAAGCCAGTGTTTCTTACAGCCATCACATCGCTGTGGTCGCCAAAAATGGAAAGTGCCTGAGCAGCAAGACTTCTGGCTGCAACATGAAAAACTGTGGGCGTAAGCTCGCCGGCAATCTTGTACATGGTGGGTATCATCAGAAGAAGACCCTGGCTGGCTGTAAATGTTGTTGTAAGGGCTCCTGTCTGAAGAGCTCCGTGTACTGTAGCTGAGGCTCCGCCTTCGCTCTGCATTTCCTGCACCAGGGGTACTGTTCCCCAGATGTTTTTCTGTCCTCTGGATGACCAGGTGTCACTGTGCTCGCCCATGGGGCTCGAAGGCGTGATAGGGTAAATCGCCACAACTTCGCTGAGCTTGTGAGCGACACGCGCTGCGGCTTCGTTACCGTCAATCGTTATCATTTGTCTGCTCATGATTACCAGCTTTCGCTAGAGTTATTGATTAATACATTTTTCCGAAAGTTCTTGGAAATGGAACAACATCACGGATGTTGTCCATACCGGTTAAGTACATAAGAAGCCTCTCGAAGCCCAGGCCGAAACCAGCGTGTGGCGCGGTACCCCAGCGTCGAAGTTCCATGTACCATCTGTAAGTATCCATATCAAGACCCTGTTCAACTGCTCTTTTTTCCAGAATGGGAAGTCTGTGCTCTCTCTGGCTCCCCCCGACAAGTTCCCCTACTCCAGGTGCCAGAAGATCGCAGGCACCCACTGTTTTTCCGTCATCATTCACATACATGTAGAAAGGCTTCATAGATGCCGGGTAGTCGATAACAAACACTGGCTTACCAAAGTATTTTTCCGCCAGGTATCTCTCGTGCTCGGTTGCAAGGTCGTCTCCCCACTGTGGGACAGTTTCAAACCTGTCGGGGATTGACCTGATAATCTCTATCGCCTGTGTGTAGGTGATTTTTCCAAAGTTATTGTCCAGCAGCGATCTGTAACGCTCAGGCAGGCTTTTTTCAAAGAACCTGGTGAAGAACGCAATGTCATCGCTGCATTTGTCCATGAGGTAGGAAGCGGTGAATTTCACAAATTTTTCTATGAGTTTCAGGTTGTCTTCCAGATCGAAGAACGCCATTTCAGGTTCCAGCATCCAGAACTCGGCACCATGTATTCTTGTGTCAGACGGGTCTGCGCGAAAAGTGGGTCCGAAGGTATAGACCTTGCCAAGAGACAGGGCGAACGGCTCCGCTTCAAGCTGGCCGCTTACTGTGAGAAAGGCCTTCTTTTTGAAGTAGTCTTTTTCGTACTCAACCTTGCCGTTTTTCATGGGCAGCAAGTCCAGAGGAAGAGTGGTCAGTTGAAAAGTTTCTCCTGCACCTTCACAGTCGCTCTCTGTTATAAATGGTGTGTGAACATTGAAGAAGCCGTTTGTATCAAAGAAGCTGTGTATTGCCATGGAAATATGATGGCTTACTCTGAGCACGCTTCCAAGGGTGTTTGTTCTGGAACGGAGATGGGGCATTGTTCTGAGGAATTCCAGTGAGTGCCTTTTCTTTTGAAGAGGGTACTCGCTGTCTACTGGTCCGATAATTTCAAGATCATCTGCGGAAATTTCAACTGTCTGCTCTTTTCCCTGGCTTTCAACAACAGTTCCTGTTACCTTTATACACGCACCGGTGAGAAGAGCGGAAAGCTTCTCTGCCGGAAACGAGGCTCTGTCAAACACCACCTGCAGATTTGCTGAGGTCGATCCATCATTAAGAGATGCAAAAGCAACGCTTTTACCGGTTCTGGCAGTTTTTACCCAGCCGTAAACTGTTGCAGTACCGCTGGTGCAGGTTCCACCCAGTATTGAATCAATGGTGTTTCGACGGATCATCTGGAGCCTCCATACGGGTAAATAAAACTATGAAACGGGAGAATGGCTAATCTACAAAGAAACCACAACAGAGGGCAACGATTCAAACTACACAAAGTGCTTTCATGGTACGCAAAAGGAACCCGGCGAATTTGGCTTTCGTCGAGTTCCCTTCGTGACACAAACTCCTGACAGGGTGTTCATTGCAGGAGGAGGGATCCCGCGCCGAACACTTACCTATAGTGCTTCAATGTACCATTGTTCCTGCTTCAATGAATTCAGTTTTTAACGGATGGTATTTTGCTCAGAGAGTAACCAAGAAGCTTTCCCTGCCACGAATCTCTGTACATCAGCTCTCTTCTTACTCTGTTCATCACAGCAAGTTTGTTGATCGCCCAGTGAGGTGCCACAAGCATTCTGGGAGGCGCTTCGCCGGTTACACGCTGTACAACAATATCCGGTCTGATCCGCTCCAGGAAATCTGCTGCCAGTTCCGCGTATTCGCTTCTCTCCATCAGGGTGAATTCATCGCGGCTGTACTGTTCCGCCAGCAGTGTATTTTTTAGTATATGAAGGTTCTGGAGTTTTACCCCTGCAGTGCTGGATCTGTTTACCAGGCTGGCGGTTGTCATGGCTTCTTCTACTGTTTCACCGGGGTATCCAAGAATAACGTGCGCGGCGGTTCTTATGTTTCTTGCATGCAGTTTCTCAAACGCTTTTTCAGAATCGTAGACGGTGTGGCCTCTGTTCATACGCACAAGAGTCAGGTCACATCCACTCTGAACTCCAAGTTCAACCCAGACAAATGTTTCTCTGGAAATGTCTTCAAGAAGGTCAAGCACATCATTATCAAGGCAGTCCGGTCTTGTGCACAGGGCCAGGCCTCGAATTCCGGGAAAGTTCAGCGCCTGGCGGTACAGCTTTTCCAGATTCTTCACATCTTTGTGAGTTGTTGTGTAATCCTGAAAATAGGCAAGAAAGTGGTTTGTCTCGTGTCTTTCTCGTACGTAATTGGTGGCCAGTTCAAGCTGACTGGTAACAGACATGCCGGGCTTGTAATGCATGGGTTCACTGCCTGCAGGGTTGCAGAAGGCGCAGCCTCCGGTACCCCTTGTTCCGTCTCTTGTCGGGCAGGTAAAGCCGCCTGCAATGCTAACCTTGTACACCTTTTCTCCGAAGGTGTTTCTGAAGTATGAATTAAGGGAGTAGTACCTGTTCTTGTTCAAGCTCAGCTCATTTCTGTTGCGGCAATTATAATAAACCCATGGAAAAAGCAGCTGAGATATTCTTTGAACATTTCAATGTCTGTCCGGGCAGAAGAGCCGCGGACATACACAGAATAGGCGAGGTGTTTTCAGGCATCCCGTGGGAGAACCTGACCAAGTTTCTTGTTCATTCTTCTGGAGAAGACCGTCCCAGACTGGCTGATGAGGTAATGAGCGGGTATGTGAACAATGGAACAGGGGGAACCTGTTATTCCCTTACTGAAACACTTGGTGCAATTATGAAAGCCTGCGGGCTGTACACAAGACCGCTTACCGGCCACATAAGCGGCAGGATGAACACCCACTGTGCCCTGCTTGTAGAGGGTGAAGCAGGCAGGTTTATTCTGGATCCGGGCTACATTGTTCCCGGTGCAGTCAAGCTCTCTGATACTGGTGTAGGTGAAATAATTACCGCAGAGAGGAGGATGTTATGGACTCCGGTAGAGGGAGGATGGGAGCTTCATACACAGGAAAACGGAGGGAAACTTTTAAGATACCGGCTGGACTCCCGCCGGGTTTCCCGTGATGAGTTTGTTCAGTATTGGAGGAATTCGTTTAACTCTGCTGGAATGAACAGCCTTTACCTCAACAGAACAGGTTCCTCAGGTGGAAGAATCAGTGCCCACAATGGAAATTTGAGGACTGTAGACGGGTTTGGAAACAGAAACCGTAACATTCGCAGGGACTACCCGCAGGAGATCAGTGAAGTATTCGGTGTATCTGTGGAAGTAGCCCGTGCCGCCTGGGCGCAGCTTCAGCGGCAGAAGCAGGGAAATAGCTGATGTCTGCGCCGCTACAGTTTCCACCGGTTCTGCCTGTGGTCAGTGTTCTGTACTCCCACAGATTACACCTCAAGCGGGTTCTTTCACAACTGCAGCTTCTGCTGGGAGAAGTGGTTCTTTTCAGTGATCCATTTCCTTTTGATATGACCGACTACTACAAAGGTGAGATGGGTGCAGACCTGTTTCGGGTCTGGCTTTGCTTTGCTCCGCTCCGCGATCCGTCAGAGCTGCCACACTGGAAAACACAGTGTGCCGAACTGGAAAAGAAAGGGGCTTCAGGCGATAAAAGGGTGGTTAATATAGATCCCGGCTACCTTGACCACGGCAAGCTGGTTCTGGCCAGTTTCAAACAGGCACCTGACAAGATATACATGGGTGAGGGTGTTTTCGCACACACCTGTCTGGTGTACAGAAACGGTGGATTTCACGGGCCTGTGCACAGTTTTGCCGACTTTATCGACGGCAGATTCAACAGTTTCTTCAGTAACGCAAAACAGTTGCTTAGGAAACTTCTTAAAGAGCAGAATTGCTAAGGTTAACCGTTGCCAGCGCAGACATTGCAGGCTTCAGCTCATCATCTGAAAGACACCCGAAACTGAATCTGAGATGGTGCTTTCCCGAGTTGCCGAAGGCATCCCCCGGGATGGCTGCTATGGAGTATTCACTTACAAGATGATCCGCCAGTGCATAGGCATCGATGGTGTCTGGTGTTTTTGCCAGAGTGAAGAAACCTCCGCCAGCTTCTCTCCACTCCAGCCCTTCAGCTTTTTCCATGGCGTCTCTGCAGAGGTCAAGCCGGTAGC
>Ga0256845_1001201_pt1 | contig 21388 bp, 19 predicted proteins | sample RiftiametaG_FD_189101 | JGI IMG/M metagenome (GOLD analysis project Ga0256845, IMG submission 189101) | Tube worm associated microbial communities from hydrothermal vent at the East Pacific Rise, Pacific Ocean - Riftia | ecosystem: Host-associated > Annelida > Integument > Unclassified ...
CAGTATGTTTTTAGGCTTTGTTGCCAATTCACCCTCTGGGTGAGTTGGTTTGAACGGATAAGCCATGATTTTATCCTTGATTTCAGTAGGTTACAGAATTATACGGTTTTTAACTGATTAAAGTAGGGTAAAACAGACTGGCCGCTGGAAATCGGATCGAATGCCGTCTCGCTATGGCAAAGACATTGACGCAAAGCGGGGAGGAATGGCTCAGCTCTCTATGAAAAAAAATCGTCGCTAATGCCGAATTAATCTGATCAATAATTCAGCACCAATCCACTAAAGGAAGAGTTATCAAAGGAGTCGCTCAAGATTATTGGTCGACACTTTGAATTCTCCGTAACGTACTTGCTAAAGGCAGGTGCTGTTTACTAGACACTTACTATTGTTACATATGTTAGTTTGATTGAATTGTTTCCATCAAATACTCCATCACAATTTGCGTAAACTCTTCTGTTTTTTCAAGATGGGGAAAGTGGCCCGCGCCCTTAAGCAAAACTTTTTTGAGTTCACCTACGAAAAAATTGTTCATTGCTCCGCAATTAAAAGCTTCTAATCTCATCAGTCGGTCACTATCGCCATGTATAGCCAGTACTGGAACGGTGACTTTGGAGTCCATTATTTTTCGGTATCTATTTCTCTCCTCTCCGCTAAGGGCAGACAGATTTTCCCGGCACCTGTATTGTTCCAATGAAGAACTGAGGGTGTCACCCGATCTAAAGGTCTGTTTTACTGAATCGACAAAAGCGGTAGGAATACTCCAATTTGGACACGCATCTGACCACCACTTATCTAGAAACTGAAAATCGTCCCGACTAACAATCTCATCAGCTTCTTTCTTTTGAAAGAAGTGACAATGCCATATGCCTTTTAAATAATCATAACAGCCAGATATTGACTTTGTGGGTTTGGAAAAACCGATAGTAATGACCCGTTCCACTTTCTCTGGATATAATATCGCCGCACCAACCGCTACCTGTGCCCCCCAATCACTACCTATGATAATAGCAGAGTCATATCCCAGATAAGATATAACGGTTTCGATATCATCCACCATCGAAGTCAAGAAAAAATTGTTATCCAAAGGGGCACTTGTTGGAAAATATCCTCTCAAATATGGGGAGACCACTTTATAGCCTGCTGACGCAATTTTTTCCATAATGGGTATGAACGAATTAGCATTGTCTGGAAAGCCGTGTTGGCATACAATCAGAGATCCAACGCCAACTTCCAAAAAACAAATTTCAATGTCCCCATTAAAGAATGCTTTTTTTATCAATGACATATTTTCCATCCATTGTTATTAATTAAAAAGGTACCAATTGTCCGGCGCTCTGACTCACATTTATCTATTGCGTGCAACGCTCTGCTATTAAATAGACAAAGTTGTCCCGGTTTAGTAACAACCGAAATGGATTGCGATTGATTTAAAATACCAACATTATGATTTTTCTCATATTCTTTAGATATCTTATCCAACTCCTCCCGGGAGGCTGGTTTGTGATCCCACAAAGTGAATGCTGATTCATTAACGGCCCCCTGAATAGTCAAAAAAACTCCGTATTGTTTTTTAGGCTCTTCTAGTGGCCACAGCTCTGGATCTCTAGCAAAACTAATAACGTCGCAGTGAGGCGCAAAGCTAAATGGCTTGTCTCCTGTGTATCTTGGATAAGAACGCTTAGTCGCCAACATAAACTCTCGTTCGTCATTCAACTTGTAGGTTGTAGCGTTAGCTTCCTGACTTAAAAACTCTATGAATTTAGTTTTTTTTAGTCCTTTATTTAAGTTTTTAGATGACTCAAAATACTGGTCCATTTTTTTGACAAAATTACACCCCTCAGTCCGTTGAAGCTGACCAAGCGTTATACCAGTTGCTCGAAGAGAAGTGTGAAATTTGTGACTATTAAGATCTGGGAAATTTTTATCTTGCCACCAAGACTCTGCTACCGTATCGCTTAAAATATCAAGCAACACCACATTAGCCTTATCTGATTCTAGATAACTAAGTGACTCCGAGATGGAAAGCGATGTAGATTCATTTGTTCCATCAAAATTTAGTATTTCAGCGTTATATTTTTTCATTAATGTTTTATCCATTTTTTGGTGAGGAGGCAGTTGACCAAGGAGATTGTATAAAAGCAGCCCCCTGACAAACGTTTAGATTTTTATCGAATGCAGCAAGATTCGGGCAGCCAAAGAAATTTGGAAAAGATATATTTTCCTGAAATCTAAAAGTTCCCTCAATTCCAGGTTGTAAGCGATGCTTAATAACATCTTTTAAATCACTGTCAATGACGATATTCAAATCGTTATCAATATCCAGGCGTGCAAATGACGCAGCTTCATGCAGATCCATTTGATAATCGACTAGATAAGTCGTGAGTTGAGCAATAGAGGGAAGTATCCGTCGCCCTCCTGACGCGCCCAGTGCGACTATCGAATCATCTGAATTAATTATGGTAGGGCACATATTACTGTTAATGTATTGAGCCCCTGAAATAGAATCTTTACGGTTGGGCTCTGGATTGAACCACATCATACCGTTATTCATTAGAACTCCCGAATCAGGTAACAGAACTCTAGAACCAAAAAGAGCAAGTAAAGTTTGTGTTAATGAAACAGTAAAACCCTGCTTATCAACAACACTGATATGTGTTGTACAGGTTTTGGGATTGGCCAACGGTGGAGCAAGATTCTTCGACGATATCAGGGCATTGACAACATGTTTGTAAAACTGCTCATCAGGATAGTCCTTGGCAGCGGTATGTGTCTTTGTTAACTGTTTAAGCATATCAGTCAATGTTGATCCTGCGCAGCCATCGGGAATGGTATAAATGTGCGAATTGCGATACTGATATGGAGTAAGTTTAAACAAATCAGATCTATAACTGGCCAGGTCATTTTTATCGATTTTTATACCCTGATCCTTAAAATCATTGAGCAAGATCTCGGACAGATCACCTTCGTAAAAATCTCGTCCACCGGCAATAGCAATCTGTTGATAGGTGGACGCCAAATTCGGTATGTTTATTTTTTTCACTTCACCTGTCCAAGGAGGCGCTGGAGGAAAGCCGTTTGGTAAAAATGTGTTTCTGGTGGCTTTAAATCGAGCTAACCCCTCCATGGCAGATGCTATTCGGAACGACGAAAAGCAATCTACAGTAAAGCCTTTTTTAGCCAATTCAATCGCAGGTAACAGAACCTCATGCCAGGGCATCTTTCCGCTTGCTTTATGGGCGTTATATAGCCCATCAACGACACCGGGTACACAGACAGAGGCAGGTCCCTCGACATTTAGATCACCCTGTACTTCTGGCCACCTAAACATATTGTTTCCCACGTTTCCGGTCAACGGGTAGTCATGTACATTTGTCTGACGCGGTGATCGGGCACGAAAATTGACTCCGAAGGCATTATTATTGCTAGGATTAAAAGAGACTAAATGGCCAACACCGCCAATGCCACTTTGCCAAGGTTCAACTACACCTAAACAAAATGCCGTAGCTATTGCAGCATCCATAGCGTTTCCACCATGATTCAAAATAGTGGCACCAGCCTCTGACGCTTCTGCGTGCTGACTTACCACTATTCCATCAGGGCTGGAAACCAAAGGTTTGGAAATTTTCCAAGATTCATTCAAATTCATAAAGTTATTTTCTCAACATTTTAAGATATGTAATGTTATTTGTTTCTTCACAAAGGAAGCAGGGGAAATGAATAAAACGGTGACGAAATTCTTCCAGAGATTCACGCAAGTTTTCAAACCCAACCAGAACCTGGGCAGTATCCATTCCCTGATTTCGATAATGAAACAGGGTGATATTCATCCCATCAGTTAGCTCAAGAAACTGCTTTAACGAACCTGATTTTTCAGGGAATTCGAATCGAAAAATTCTTTCATTAATAGTCTTCTCGACGCGACCTCCCACCATGTGTCTTATGTGAAACCCTACTAGATTGTCGCCACTCACATCATGTGTTGTATATCCTTCGGCGTTCAACACTTGGCAAAATAAATCATTGCTCTCGTTGTTGATTTTGTGAAATCCGATAATGACTCTAGCGCGTTGTTCATCACCCCAACGATAGTTAAACTCTGTAATTTTTCGCTCATAAAAATGTTTGATAAATTTGATGAAGCTACCTTGCTTCTCCGGAATGTCGCAGACAAATAGGGCTTCCTTGGATTCGCCAATTTCCGCTCTATCAGAAATAGAACGGAGCATCTCGAAACTTACGTTTGCGCCACTGACGATGGCAATGCAATTTTGGTCGAACAAGCCATGCTTTGATACGTATTGTTTTAGTCCTGCCAAAGCCACCGCTCCGGAAGGTTCAGGAACAGAGCGGCAGTCAGTAAAGATGTCCTTAGTAGCCGCACATATCTCATCCGCTGAAACGGTGATCGCGTCATGAATAGAATCTCTTAAAATATCAAAAGGTAATTCGCCAACCTTTTTGACCGCAATACCGTCTGCGAATACTCCGACATGCTCAAGACTTTTGGGTAGCCCTTCTTCTAAGGCGTATTTCAGGCTCGCAGATTTCTCAAATTCTACCGATATCAATTTAATTTTCGGATTAATAAAATGCACATATGCGGTAATTCCTGCTAACAATCCCCCTCCACCTACAGGGACAAATATGTAATCAATATTACATAACTGTCTTAAACATTCTGCCGCAACTGTCCCCTGTCCTGCGATAACCATCTTGTCATCAAATGGCGGCACATATGAACATTGATTCTTTTCTGCATATTGTTTTGCGTATTGGGCAGATTCGTCGTAGTTATTGCCCTTAAGAAGTACACTGGCACCTAAATTCTTGACAGCTTCAGATTTAATTTCAGGTGTTGTCACAGGCATGATAATCGTAGCTAAAAACCCCAATTTACGAGCAGCCATCGCGACACCCTGAGCATGGTTACCTGCCGAGGCTGCAACCACATTCTTACCTTTTTCATCTTGATGGAGCTGTATTAATTTATTATAGGCACCGCGCAGTTTAAAAGAAAAAATTGGTTGGAGATCTTCTCTTTTTAGATAGACATTGTTATTAATTTTTTTTGAAATCAGCGGCGCATGGTTTAGAGGTGTTTCGCTCACCAGATCATAAATTCGAGATTCTGCTCTTATAATTTCAGCAACGATGGAATGAAAGTCAAACATATGAACCTCCTTTGTAATATTTTTCTATACTTGACAGCTTACTCTCATTGACTTTATACAAATAGGCATCCAGTGGGGCCTTCAATACATCATTCATGTATTGGCAAACTGACAGAGGATGTAATCCTAAACGGTGTTTTAGCTTATTAGCAGGGACATTAACCACCGGTGTTTTAAAAATAATTTCCTCAAGGGAATATTTTTTGAAGAAATGTTGCATACCTCTTATATACAGTGCCTTGCCTAGCCCCTTTCCTCGATGGTCTTTATTCCAGATGCTTACGTGCATCACCCCAGATTTTTCCTTCTCAATATCCGTCAGCTGAATGTAACCAATGATAGTGCCCTGATATGAGACAGGAGACATTGAAATGTCTAAATTGTTACTGATCATATATTTTATTTTACTTTTCAGGATTGCCGGATATTTAAATACTTCCCGGTTTACACCCATCCTATCTAGAAATTCATTATTTTCATCACTCCAATATTCGATATATTGGTCAATTGCTTTATCAGTGAATTTCACTAGGATAATGCTGTTTAATAGCTCTTGCATATTTTTTCAATCACATTTTTAAATTCTTCAGAACGTGCCAAGTAGCCTAGGTGCTCTCCCCGGCAAACATACGTTTGAGAGATAGTATTCTCACTACAGCTGAGCCATGAATGCACCAAGTCACAAGACACAAGCTTGTCATTATCAAAGGCAACGGGATAAACAGGGCATGAAATCTTAACGGATAAGTCCGGGATCCAGCTTTCTCTGCACAAAATATCTTCCATAATTCTGGGAAAAATCAGATCGATAAGCCTGGGATGATTAAGGGCTGTATTTTCGAGGTAACTCTTTTCAATGAGCAAATCTAACAAAGCAGCCCTATTATGTTGAGAATGAATCGCGGTAAAATGAGATAACATCAGTGGGGAGCAGGCCACTACTATCACCGAACCAATAATGTTCGTATTATTTATGTAATCAAGCTTTGCAATTTCATAAGATAATACCCCTCCAAAGCTCACGCCCAGCAATACTATTTGGGTATAATTCAATTCAGATAGAATACGATATACCTCAGCAGCCAGTGTATAAATATCACCATTGATACTTTCACCATATCGCTCATTTCGGCCAGGTAATAGCAACGCATACAAAGCCAACTTCGTATCCATGTATTGATCCCATCCATAGAAATCAGTTGGCGTACTTCCGGCATGCCCTAATAACACCATGGCTGTATCAGTATCAACGCCTTTATCTATTCTAACGAGCCAGTCTTTAGCTTCAGACATGCACGACTAACTTATTGTTAATAACCTCGATCAGGTTGTTAATTGTTTTGCACTGATAGAAATCTGAAAAATCAATTTCAAACTGATAAATATCCTGTATCTGTGCCAAAAATAGCACTGTTTGAATTGAACTTAACCTTAGTTCTTCAATCACAGTATCGCTGGTAATTACCTGGTCATTGCATCCAATGATACTCGTTAATACGGTTTGTAAATTGTCTAAAGGAGTTTGCATCATAATCCTGTTTCCTTATTAATATCTTCAATAACCAATGACTGCATTTTGCTGTTATGAGAACAAAACTGATAATGATCGCCAAAATTACCCAGTCTGATGCTAGATTTTGGCGTGTTCTGTGACAAAAACTCACTCCCAGAAGCTGAAGCAATCGTGTCATCCACTGAAGCGTAAAAAAATGTTTTTACATCGTTTTTATCCACGTCACTGATAAAATTCTGGGCTATAAAGGCTAGGTAGTTATTTGCGTAGCGATATAGTGTTTCCCCTTTAAAATAAGGGGTGTTAAAAAAAGTTGAGTATTCATCCTCAGTGGGATCCATTTCACGAAATGATTTAGAGACAGCATCACAAAACGATATATCACGGGCACAGAGTTTCAATAAAGAATCAACTTCAGCTGCTTTTAGGGTCGTGTATTTGTCTTCTTTAAGGGAAAACTCTCCTGAGACTAAATGGGCACTGCTTACCTTGCTTTGAAATATACGCAGAAGCAAAAGAGATAATGCGGCTCCAGAGCAATATCCTACCAGGGTGAAACGATCTAGTTGGAAAGAGCGAATAATAGATACACCATCTTCAACATGTATACGCATCGCATTAGTAAAAGTACTTAAAGACGTGTCAAATATTCCGCGGCACTCCCAAGTAATCACCCTTGATAGTGGAAATTTAGCAGCAAAATGAGTCGTGATGCTGCAATCTGCTCCAAAAGGTAAAATCACTAATATGTAGTGTTGGTTGTCAGCAGGCCCTGAAATATAACAATTCAGTTCATGCGCATCAAAATCAGAAGAGACTTTACATAATTCCATGTTTCAAGCCTCGCAAAGAGTGTGAAAATGATTTTCCAGTTCTACCAGAGTCTGAATATCCCTCTTAATGACAGCCGCATCCTCATGTGCCAATACAACCTTTGCTGGGCAGGAGTCCAAATCTTTAGTCAGTCTGATTTTTCCACTTTTTTTCACATACCATACCAATTTTTCAAATGAAGATAGAGATTCAATTTCCCTAGCTAAATTCAAGTTATTGATATTACCTTCAACGTAAGACACACAATGATGGATATGTATTTTTTTGTCTGAGATGATGTCATATGTTGCCCCCATAAATACCTCTGGATCACTATATGAATCTACCAACAACGATAGCTGTGACACGTTGGAATACGTATCTATTATTCCCGGAATACCTCCGCCATGCAGTCGAGCTCCGACTTCGACAATTGCAGGGCCTGAACTTGTTATAATCACTTCACTATGTGAAGCACCATAAGAAACCTCAAGGGCATCTAATACAGAGTCGTTATAGGCAATTAAGGTTTTAGCTAATGAAGAATCTAAGTCAACAGGAATTATTGAACGGTATACGACCTGTGAACCATTAGCCGAAATTTTCTCGTACTTAAACACGTTTGTCGTCACATGTTTACCGTCATAACTTACACAATCAACAACATATTCTTCACCTTTGAGAAAAGTCTGAATTAATATTTCGTTACTCGGCTTACCAAATACATTTGGTGTATTCAAAATATTCAACGCGCCGGACTGCACTTCATCAATAGAAGAACACAAATACACATTATTTGAACCACCTGAATCAACAGGTTTTACAATTAAGGGAAATTCATTGATATTTTTCGCACCTTCAATCGCCTCATCGACACTAGAACAAAGACATTGACTCGCTGTTTTAAGACCATATTCTTTAATGGCCTCAATCATAAAATATTTGTGTCTTCTGTTTTTGCTTGTCTTAGTATTATTACCAACGATGCCAGCTAACGCTGATATTTTGTCAGCCAAGATAACACCTGACTCCAGCCCGGGGATCACGGCAATGACGTTGTATTGCTCAAGTGTGCTGATGACCTTGGTGAGATCTGCAGAAGCATCAAGCTCTTCAATGAAATCACCCGGTTTATATGAAGGCAAAAAGAGTTCCGGGATCGGGAATTCAGAGAGGACTGAAATACATTTTATCCCTTTATTTATAAACTTCTGTGCGATGAGAGATCCAGATGAAAAGGGATCAACAATTGCTACTACATTTTCCATAATTCACCTTAATATTACTTTTTGAGTTTTAGCTTCGTTAGAGGTTTGTTGATTTAATTTGTACGTTTGTCGAACTTGTGCAGCCTTCTCCAACGTCTTTTCATAAGACCGATCAGCCACTATAAAACCGGCAACAAAACCAAACTGATTGATTTCGCCAGGCATTGGATCATCCACGTTTTTAAATATTCTTGTAAATGCTAAGTCTTCTTCTGGAAGATCAATGCTTTGGAAGGTTTTATGAGTCGAATCCGGTAAAATATACTGTAAAGACGCATGGTGTGTGTACTGCGGTAAATGGAAACTCGAACTCTTGCCAATCGCCATATCAAGTAGGTGGCTTTCCATTTCTAGTTCATAGGCTATATTCATGGCTGTAATCAGATCTACACCCGCAAATCGCATATTGAGTTCGATAAATTCGATATTGTTGGTATCACTTATCATTAACTCCATATGGATAGAGTTGTGCTGTACACCCAGACATTGGATCACATCGCTTGCATACTTGAAAATATCATCCGCTAATGGATGCGGATAAGGGAAAGTCGCCCCCATTTCTATAACTGGGTTCGAATGCAGAACGGTTCTGGAGGTCAAGCCTATGACATTGAGCTTACCTTCAGAAACGAATCCCTCTACAGAAATCAATTCACCTTCAGCAGCCTCTTCAATAAAACACTCTTCTGAATTAATGAAATCATTCACTATTTTGAAACTAGTTTGCCTAGACTGATGCAGTATGGATTGTACTTTATTGAAATCGTCAGAACTTGATAACTGATGAACACCTGCACTGCCAGCGCCATGAATGGGCTTAAGAAACAGAGTTTTATTCTCTGGCCATGATGACCACTGTGCCACTTCATCACAACTGAAACATTGGATTTTGGAAAGCCCGTTGGCATATAATTGTTCTCGTGCCTTTTTCTTGTTGAGAATAGAACTAATTACCTCCCTTGAAGTGTGAGCGATCCCTAATCGTTCCCTGATAACAGCATCGCAAGATAGTGTTACCTCAGCACCGGTATATGTCCCAACAATATTAAAGCGAGCCTGAAGGTCGTCAAATACCGACATCACCTCATCCATATTACTCCAATCCTCTATCTGTTTTGTACACTCAAGAAACATCACGTACTCACCGTAAGGGGGAATAGTTTGCAGCGGATACTGATGCATCGCGATAGGTATAAAACCCTGTTCATGCGCATACTTGACTACTTTTAGCAGTGCATTAACAGGCTCAAGAAATAGTATTACTTTTTTCACGATTGACCTCTTACAATAGAAATATTTTGAATATAACTTTTCACCTGAAGTGATAAGCAAGTAAACAGAAGAAATATGTTTATTACACCAAAAAGCAAAAATAACTTATTTATGATAATGGACGCCACTTGCTTATCTAAAATAATGCCATCCAATGTGGAAAAAAAATCCTCAATTATCAGCAATCTGGAAAAATTCGACTTAGCAGATTCTGTTAAAATGTATTCGTAGGTATTTGAAAAATAGAAAACAAATGCTATCACGAAGTTGGCGCAAACAACTCTGAGAAACAGTGAGGTGGTATTAGCGTAAACAAAGTCTTTTATGGCGACATTTTGTAAATACAAAACAGATAAGGGAACATAGAATAAAGGTAATGATATCCCCATGAACACCCGAGAAATGACAATGGTAGACAAACTAGTATCGACACCAAAATTGGCGGTCATCAGATAACAAACAATTGAAGCACTAAGTCCAAAAATCGTGAGGGCTGGATAGAGCGACATTGGAACATATTTCCCAACAATAGGCCCCAGTAAAGCCGAAATTAAACTGCTGATAGCAACAAGCGAACCCGCCAAGACCAAAGACATGTTGTAATTTGTCAATAGCCAAATAGGTAAAATGACCATGGATGAAAATATAATGGCGTTTCCAGTGACCAGAACCAGTAAATTAGTACGGTAACTCGCATCTCGGAATAACGAAAGGTTAAAAAATGAATCAATTTTCTTATGTGAGCCGATGAGAAAGGCACCAAATATCAAGGTTAAGACCAGCAGAACTTGCATTTCAACCGCACTATACCAGTGATAGATATGACCTAAATCCACCTGGATCTGAAACAACGCTAACGTCATTGCTAGTGAAAAAAACGTTCCTTTGTTAAATTTCCTGGTGGTATCAGCAATTGAAGGCAATTTGTTAATATCTAACGCCATAAGACACAATGCCATTACAGGAATGTTTAGGAAAAATATATATCGCCAGCCAAAATTGATTGATATATAGCTACCGACTAATGGACCAAAAACCGGAGCTAGAGCCAGTGCACTGCTCCATAGTGAAATAACAAACTTTTTATCTTTGTCCTTGGTATAACACATGCACACCTTTTGTGAGACGGCGACGGTAACCCCTGAAGCAATGCCCTGAAATAGACGACTCAAAGCAAAAAAAGTATAAGAACTAGAAATGGCACAAAAAAATGAAAATACACAAAAACCTAAGCATGCAATCAAAAATACTTTCTTAAGACCAAAACGGGACTCAAGATAACCTGAAGCCACGAATGATATAGCAAGCCCCACCCCAAATGAGGTGATTAGTATATTCGCGTGATATATATCTAAACCCAGTTCAGGCGCAGCCACAATGATCGCCATATTCATTACAGACGTGTCTAACATCTGCAAAAATACGACAGTTATCGCTAGAATTATGCTAACGCTATTTCGTGTCAAATTCATAGTATTTGTCAAAGCAACTGCGTTGAAAGCATTTAAGACAGCACTGTTATTTTTTTGCTGTCAAAAGTGAGATACTCGTCTCTCCGCAACAATTTGATGCTATCTATGTGGCTATCAATTTCAGTTTTCCACAAACATTGCCCAGCAAAGATTTCACGCTTCCCACCGGGAGTACGGTCACCTTCTTTCAGAAATTTATCAATCAGATAGGGCGATGGGATGCCATTAGCCTCTTTAACTGACAGAATTTCGTGATCAGGATCACAATAGTAGACCTGAAAGTAAGTTCCTGATTGTCGGCTCGTCTCACCTGAAACTTTACGCTTTAACAAGGTCAACACCCACTCTTTCAGCAGATCTATCCCAAACGACTCCATCGTACTTTGCCTGATATAAGAACCGCCTATTCGAGGGTTAATCTCTATCAATTCCCAATGCCCATCAGCACATTTCATCTCAACATGATACACGCCGGTATTAACTCCAATTCGATCAAACATGGAGCGAATCAAATTGGTGCCGTTTTCAAGGTCTTTATCGGACACAGATACAGTTGGGGTACAAACGTCGTTTTCGGTGATAAAACCGTCTTTTATAATCGATTCCAGCTTTTCATGTTCGCAGTTGAACAGTAGCTCGCCATCGTACATGAGGACTTCAAAACTAAATTCAATGCCAGAGATATACTGTTCAATAAACAGCTCATATTTATAAAACTCTTTAAACAAATCGTCAGAAATACAATCCTCAACGACAAAATCATCCTTTGTCAATGACGAGGTGTTAACGATTCTTGTATTCAATGCCCCAGCGCCCGACTGAGGTTTTATAATCACATTCGTATCAGGCTCAGCTTTCATATATGAATATTTGTCGTAACACTTAACTTGCGTTAGGTCGGCCGCATAAAGATCTTTTCGGAGCGCATATTTATTCTGAATTAACTTGATAACAGATGCAGAAATATCGTTTGCACCTATCTTTTCGTTGACTTCAGCCATAAGCTGCCTTTGCCCTTCCCATACCGAAATACAAAAATCAAAGTTTTTTAACGAATGCGTTTCATTGAGTTGCTCATAACTTAATTCTTCTTCCTGCATAATAATGTACTTGCAATTATTAGACTCCATGAGTTCCACAAACTGTTCCTCAGGGATCATTAATCTGGAAGAAACGATATAAGGTTGGATGTTTAAAGCTGAAAAAATCTCGATAAAAACAGCTAAGGAACCTGTTCCTTTGTGACTTAAAATTAATCCTTGTTGCATTAAAATAACCCCGCTAAACATGAAAATTCAGAACTAATTTGACTTAAATACTTTTTTTCTTTTGCAATTAACGCTTGCACTTCTTTATTGAAGTCATCTTGCCAATTTTGTTTTTCTGTGACCTGCTGTTGTGTCACTAGGTAATTTGTAACCGGCTGATGAGATTTGGATGTTTCCAGATCTATTGTCAGCTCAACAGAAGCCCCTAACACATATTCTGCGCTTATCATGTTTTTAATATCCATGAATTTAATTTGAATCGGTATACGTTCAGATGTTTTTATCCAGTTTGAGTCGGTGTTATATTTGGGAATGGGAGAAAATGTTGAGGCGACAGCTGGTGTGATTGAGTGAATGAACCCTTTAAGTTTTTTGTTCCCTTTTAAGGAAGGAATTCGTATGTCAACCTTTTGCCCTAATCGTAGTTGAGCAACTTTGGATTCTAGGACATTAGCTTCTATGAAAATATTATCCAGAGGGATGATGATCGCCAACAGATCGCCTTTTTCAACCTGTTGATTTTCATATACGAAATCCTCATAGACATACGAGTTAATCGGCGACACTATGACTGATTGTAACCAACGGTAATACGACTCCTTAAATTCAAAGAGAGACTTTAACACCTGCGGGTTATCAAGAACCTTGCCTCTAGCGGAAATCAAATGTCTATTGTAGCGATGTTCTGTAATCTTAAATTCTTGCTCACTTATAGCGTGCACATAAAGGTGCTCTTCATAACTATTTTTAGAATGAAGGTTGTTTTGTTTCAATTTCTCATATCGTATTTTGTCTTTCAATCGTTTTGCAACTTCTAGTTTTGATATGTCGTATTCAATCTTGCTGATCTCTGATAATTCACATCGTTGCGCAGCTTCTCTTACTGCCTTGTTAAACAAGTTTCGACTTTTGTTAAGTGAAATTTGCGCTGCTTCTTGGTTCACTTCTAAGAGCCTTTGCCCTTTGTTCAACTCAGAAAAACGTCGCATATTTACGTTAGAAATTTTGCCATCTTGATGGGAGATAATTTTGATTAGCTTTCCTGATATGTAGGCATTGTCAATCTTCAGATATTTATCATTATCTTCATAAAGATAATATACTGAACCAATGATCAGAACGGCTAATATAGTAGCTAAATATTTTTTCATAGTCTGTTTGTGCATAATAATTAGGTTTACAATATGACAAGCATTCACAACACTAAAAAGAGATCCTATTTCAAGGATCTCTTTTTGTATTTTCACTGCTAATCGGCAATATCGCTTAGCATTATTTTCGGCAAAAATATCATACTTTTCTGACCATACACGGATAGTGGACAGGCTATGACAGTTTCCGAGTTACATAATGAAACTGCTGAGTATGTGTGTTCCTACCTAGAATTCACCTTAGAGTAACAGGGCAAAAGCCCTTGTTTCTAATTTAAAATGTAATGCCAGCTAAGTTCTTTTCAAGTAGTTTATTATACTCAAATTCATCCTTCCCTCTGACAAGAACGGTGCCATACTTATCTAATTTTATAGTGCTACCGTATTCTTCTATCTCCGTCAAATTAGGATATATTTTTACACTAGTGGGAACATATCTGGCTGTGAATCCCAGTCTAAGCCTATCTTTAGATGTGTTTGGAAATGACGCGTGCATTAACGTGGACCAGAATATGACAAACTGACCAGCTTTCATTTTGAGTGGCACAGCTTTTGATTCATCAGGCACCCAGCTTGGATCCTTCTGAAGGTTTCTGTAGTCGTAGCCGAAAAAACCTAATTTTTCTCCATTTTTATCAAGTTTATTGACTATCTCAGGATTGAATGTCATATCTTTCGATTCGTCATAGAACATCTCTTCATGTGTTCCAGGAATAACCCTCAAGCATCCATTTTCTATGTCACAATCCGTCACAGCTGTCCATACTGTAATTGCACCGCCAAAGCTTGCATTTTGAGGCCAAACAACTTGAGGCGCTTCCGATGCATGACCAAAGTTATCAGCCTGATGCCAATCCGTTCCTTCATCTCCAGGATACTTCGGGAACATTTCAGAGCGCCAGCAGATTAAATCGGGTCCTAAAATCGAAGACACTCTATCAACGATTTCATTTTGTTTAATATGCTTGCTAAAAAATTCGATGTCCAGATGTCTGTCATACCCAGCCAATAAGCTAGTATGATCTAATTCGTATGCTGCATTCGTACGATCAAAAACTTGACTTCTCAGTTCAGAATAAAATGTTCTAATTTCATCCTGATCGTATAAATCAAATGGGCCTGCAAAGCCTTGTTCTCTGAATTTATTTAACTCTTCTTTTGAGAATTTGAATTTATTGCTCATAGTTTTATGCTTCTTTTGAATTTAATATTTTATAATAATTAGCGACCCATTCTTGGATACTTGAAAACCCCATTAGTCGAGCCGTGTCCAGATTAACTCCTATAGCTTTTTCCACCACCGCCTGAAGTTGCACGATCGTGAGCGATGAAACACCTCTTGAATAATAATTTTCATCGATTGATATATCATTGAGTCTTTCTACCTCGCCAAACTTATTTAAAATGATATTTTTAAGCTCTTCTATACTCATTATTGCTCCTATACTTGATGAGTTTTCCATTTTTATTGGTTTGTACGTCGATTAAAAAATTGTATATTTCGGGGTGCATATATTGTGGAAAATCAGTAACTATTTTTTCTTTAATCTTTTGCTCACATTGGTAATTATGGTGCCTCAAATAAACATCCGCTGAAATAAAACAATCACCCAATTTATCTTTAATTACGTCAACTCTTGCATCAATTACCAATTCAAATTCCAATAACTTATTTCTTATTTCGTTAAGCGAAACTCGATAGCCTCTTATTTTTACCTGTGAGTCATGTCGCCCTACAAACTCGATTAGACCACAAGAATTAATCTTTACAATATCACCTGACTTATAAATTACTTCTTTTGATACTTTATCACATAGGATAAAATTTTTGTGCGTCGTTTTTTCGCATAAATAACCAATTGCTAGACCCAAACCTGAAATATACAATTCACCTTGGGTTGTAGGGTTTAATTCACTATCTAAAATATGTATTTGAGTACCTTTTATTGGTATCCCTATGGGGCAAATATCATCTGGAAGATTTCTAATTGTCATGGTATGCGTACAGGTAAAGGTGGTGTTTTCTGTCGGTCCATATCCATTAATCACTGCGATATGTGGCCAAGATTTTATAACCTTTCTAACAGATTCTGGCTTTACGACATCACCACCACTGAGAATGACTCTAAGCTTTTTAAAAGCATTTATATAGTGTTCTGCAAACACATTAAATATAGTTGACGTTAGCCACAAAACACTAACATCCTGCTCGTTTATCAACTTAAGTATCTTGTTAGGATCAAAATATGATTCACTATAAACCACCAAACAACATCCGTTGAGTAACGCACCCCAGATTTCGAATGTTGAGGCATCGAAGCTGATAGAAGAGTGAAATAAAAAAACATCACGCTGGTTAATGTTAACGAAATCTTCGCCCACCACCAGTCTTAATACACTTCGGTGTGGAATGATTACTCCTTTAGGCTCCCCTTCTGATCCTGAAGTAAATGTTATGTAGGCTCGATCATCAGGAGAAGAACAAAATTCAGTAATAATGGCTGGTGTACTTTTCATTCTGGCGATATCTATGCGTAATGTATCGCAAATAGGCGAGTAATTTTTTTCTTCGTCAACAGATATCAGCACAACTTTAACCTCTGCAGAAATTAAAATATTCTCAATTCTGCTTTTTGTTTCATTAGTGGTATCAACAGGAACGTATGCGGCACCACACTTCAAGATAGCCAGCATAGCAATGATAGATTCAATGGACCGCCCTGTGCAAAGCGCAACTCTATCTTTATGTTTAACTTCCCTTGCCCTTAATGTTTCAGCTAGATGATCTGAATAATTATCCAGTTCTTTATAAGTTAGACTATCAATTCCATCAGTCAACGCTGTTGCGTATTGATTTAAACCTGTGATAAACCTAAATCGACTTATAATGTCCATATTACCTCCCCTCCCTGTATTATCGTAGCGCCTAATTTAAAAAGGACGTAACTGATGGTCGTCTGTACTTACTGTATAATAAGTGGGTTGGCTCGAATAACATTTGAAAACGCTCGCTTGAATACATCTGCAGTTATATGCGGTCTGAAATTTGAATTTTCTTGTGAGTCATCATCTAACCAAACCATCTAGAGTAATTTAGATTGTGAAAAAAACGCATTGTAATACTATGACTAAACTAAGAGTAATAACTCTAAAGTATAAGCGTCTGTAAAATTTCTAGTGATTCTTTTGTGCATTTTATTTAGAATCGAAAAGCCTTTTCGTTTTCGTGATCTCTATTAACAAAAGGATCATTAGTCTAACCCAATTACTAGTTAACTATTTGGTCAGCTTGTTTGGAAAAGCCGTAGCGAAAATAGTGAGTAATGAATAGAAGTCGAATTATTGTTCTAAATATTGAGGAAGAATAATTACTAAATGATTTAGCTGCAGATTGGATCGGTCATTTATAATCAGAATAATGCATAGCGCAAAGAGATGTACCAAATGCAAAAATTTATCTGCAGGTCTAACTTTATTAAATCACAGGAAAATTTTGATATCTTGTTTTATGAATGTTTATTTGATTCTAGCGTTTTCAAGAATTCTCTTTTTCAACAACTAAAAATACATTTCCCCGATAAAATAAGGCTAGCTGTAAATATACGAAAAGCAGAATTCCTAGCAGGTCGTTTTTGTGCTAAAAAGTGTTTAAGAGAGCTTAATATCAAGGATTTTGAAATTAAAGCGGATAATAATAGGTGTCCAATGTGGCCCCCAGGTTTAAATGGCTCAATAACACACAGCAAATCCATGGCAATAGCAGCTGTATCGTCACAATCATCGGTGTTAGGAGTAGGAATCGATATCGAAGACATCATTTCTAGCGTTACGATTAGTGAGACAATAGAGCAAGTAATGTATGGCAGAGAATTCAGCTTATTTGACACGTCAGACGTGAGTCGAGAAGTCCTGTTTTCATTAGTCTTTTCAATTAAAGAAAGCTTCTTTAAAGCAGCCTATCCTTCTACTGGCTATTATTTTGGCTTTGACGCAGTAAGAATAAATAGTCTAGATTTTCTTAAAAATCGATTCGAATTAACTCTCCTTCAAGATTTGAATCCTCTTCTTATAAAAGGGTACATTTATACGGGATATTTTAAGCTTATGCACAACCAAATATTTTCTATTTTAGTAATTAAGAATTAAATGACAATTCAGACTTGAGGTGAGCGATTGAAGAACCACATAGTCACTCTATATCTAAGCATTTACCATTAAAAGAGTAGTGCTATGGCTGCAGTACATGAAACCGCCTATCCAAGAATAAAAGCGAACTCCCTCCAACGCGATATCAAACGATTATATACACCGACACCAACTGAGTGTAAGTGGGTTAAAAATCGAAGAATTGATAAAGCGTCAATTTTGGGAAACCTAGTGTTACTAAAATGCTTTCAACGTTTGGGCTACTTCCCTAATCTGAACATCATTCCGATGAGCCTAATTAATCACGTTGCGCAGTGCCTTACTCTTCAACCACCAGATACACCAAAGTTATTATTATCTTCGCCACAATCAATTAAACGAGCCAAGAGCGCCATTCGGGCTTATCGTAAAGTTAAAAGAATTGAAACATCAAAACAAATGGAATGGTTGACTGACTTCAGTTTGAAAATGGCCGAAACCAAAGATAATGTCATTGATATTATTAATGCTATGATAGAAATCTTACTCAAGGAAAGATTTGAACTTCCGGGCTTTTCAACACTAGAAAGAATAGCCGCTTCTTCTCGTGCAACAATAAATAAGGAAATTGTAAAACGTATTTCCAGTTCGTTGTCCACTGCCGCAAAAAAACGGCTCCAATCGTTATTAGAAGATAAGAATGACCAAGGGAAGTTGCTATGGCTACAACTTAAACAGGAACCCAAACGTCCTACTAGTAGAACATTGAAACACTTTTTATTGCATGCAGTACAAATCACTGACCTTCAACAAGTGATAGGTACCTTACCGGAAATCCCCGAGGAAAAACGCCAGCAATTGGTCAATGAGGCCAAAGCGTATGATGTCAGCCAGATGAAATCAATTGCCGTTTATAAGCGCTACAGTCTCTTAGCTTTATTGGTTAACACCCAATTCTATTTTGCAACCGATTGCATAGTCGATATGTTTAATAAAGAACTGCGTAAACTGCATAACCGGGGCAAACAAGATCTCAAACAATTTCAGGAAGGTGCTGTTAAAGAGTCAGAAAATTTGATAGTTATGCTAAGAAATGTAGCCAATATAATGATTAATGAAAATAATCAATCCAAAAAAATCACACAAATAGATAAAACATTTGATCATGATTCACCCAATATCGTTAAGCGGTGTGATCACCTAGTGCTGCACGGTATGGACAATCACTTACAGTTTTTAGAAAGGCGTTACACGGGGTATTTACGCAATGTGCTATTAGATTGTCTGGAACTGCTGGAAATCGATCACACGACTCATGACAAAGATTTATTGAGTTGCTTAAAGTTCATTCTAAAAAACAGAAAAAACAAATCAAATGAAATATCGGTTAGATCCATTGAACCGGATCGAGAGGTTGAAGAGAAAACGGTCGTTGATTGGATCTGTGATAAATGGTCAAAACTGCTTTTTACAGATAATAAATCACGAATTATCAATCGCCAGCTTGCCAGACCTTATTTTGAAATGGCCGTGTTATCTGAAATAGCTCACCGATTTAGATCGGGTGATCTTTATGTATTAAACAGTGCAAAATATGACGATTATCGAGAACACCTAGTTTCTATGGAGGTATATGAAGAAGAAATAGAGGAATTTGCTGAGCAAGTCGGGATTAATCCTAATCCGAAAGAATTTGTCAAAGATCTAAAAAAGCAGTTCTTAGATGCCGCTGACAAAGCTGATAATCATTTTCCCGAAGACAGCTTCGTGACTATTGATAACGGAAAACTTAGTCTAAAAAAACGGCCAACTAAAATAAAATCCAAAGACTTAATCAAGCTCGACAAAGAAATAAAAGCCAGAATGCCAGAAATAAATATCGTTGATTTGCTTGTGGAGACGGTGAAACAGTTTTTTGGACCACTTTCAGGTCATCAATCTAAGATCCTAAATTATGATAAACGGTTGGTCTCCAGTTTATTCTGTTATGGGTGTAATTTGGGTTCAGTTGCTACCACACGTTCGCTACAAGGTTTTTCACGAAAACAAATCGCTTATCTTGGTTTGAAGCATACTAAAGAAAAAAATCTTATTAAGGCTATAGAGCATGTTGTAAATAATTATAACGAGTATGAATTACCGGGATTTTGGGGAACCGGTGAAACTGCATCTGTCGATGGAACGCGGTTTGATATGTATGAACAAAACCTGGTCAGTGAGTATCACGTTAGATATGCTTCATATGGCGGTATTGGTTATTATCTAGTCAGCGATAAATATATTGCTTTGTTTAGCCGTTTTATTCCATGCGGCGTTAGAGAGTACCTTCACCTTCTCGATGGCATAATGGAAAATGATTCAGATATAAAGCCATCGATAGTACATGGCGACACGCATGCCCAAAGTACCGTCATTTTTGGGCTGGCTCACCTTCTTGGCATAAAATTAATGCCACGTATTAAAGACATAAACTCTTTAATATTTTTTAAACCGGATAAGACAGTAAAATACAAACACATTGAAGACTTGTTTTCTGACGGCGTAAAATGGGATCTTATTGAAGATAACCTTAAAGAAATGTTAAGGATCGCGCTATCAATTAAAATGGGTAAAGTTTCAGCCTCAACAATCATTAGGCGACTAGGTACTGACGGCGTGCGAAATAAGCTGTTTTACGCTTTTCGCGAATTAGGGCGCGTCATGAGAACAATATTTCTATTGGGCTATATTTCAGATGTGGAAATGCGGGAAATGATTAATGCAGCTACTTGTAAAAGTGAAGAGTACAATAATTTCATGCAGTGGGTGTTTTTCTATAACAACGGTGTCATTCGAGAAAATCAGCTCAATGAGCAAGATAAAATTATCAAATTTAATCACTTAGTATCGAACATGGTCGTACTTCATAACGTTAATAATATGACAAAGGTTATTAGGAAGCTAAAAAGGGAAGGTTTTGATGTTTCGCCTGAACTATTAGCAGGTTTATCGCCTTATCGGTGGGAACACATCAATCTACTAGGTTTATACCCATTGATTACTAACAAAAAGACAAAAGCAAGGTATACTAAAATCACATAGAGAAATCCGGTTTTTCAAATGTTAAAGCTCTTTAAATCAATTTGTTAGAGTAAACAAGTGTACCTTTTCGAGCGAATCATGGCCGGACCTCTAATACAGTTGAATAACGGCAAAAGACTGCCTAATATTGCCCCTTCGCTCCACTTTCATTACAAAAGCTTCTTCACTACTACGAGCAACTCCGTCCCTGTATGACACTTTGGTACTCTCATACTCATCAATTCAGTGATTTGTATTTCCCCCTTAGCATCGTC
>Ga0256845_1001202_pt1 | contig 21371 bp, 16 predicted proteins | sample RiftiametaG_FD_189101 | JGI IMG/M metagenome (GOLD analysis project Ga0256845, IMG submission 189101) | Tube worm associated microbial communities from hydrothermal vent at the East Pacific Rise, Pacific Ocean - Riftia | ecosystem: Host-associated > Annelida > Integument > Unclassified ...
CGCTTTGGACTGGCTGGTTAAAGTTGATGGAGCTAGTTGAGTCATTCGAGATCCTCAACGAATTAAAGCTCAGTGAAAATTAATGGCTCTTTTAATTGTCAAGAAAAACTTCTGATCAAGAGACAGCCCCTCACGAGGTAACTTTTTATGAACATTGATACAAACAAAGACCGTTTCTTAAAGATCGTTTTATGGGTAATAATTGCGACATCTGCTTTTATAGAAATGACATCTGCTAGCCAGTTTAATCACCAGCAAACTAACTTTCCTTTGCTGGGGCAACATTTAACTTTAGAATGTCAAGATTGTCATAAAAACGGGCTTTTTAAAGGAACACCGACACAATGTGAATTGTGCCATGCCGACTCTGGCATTGTTAATGCCACCGCAAAATCAAATAATCATATTTTATCTGGCAATCAATGTTCAGATTGCCATACCAGTGATAGTTGGTCTACTGTATTTCGAATTGATCATCAGTCCTTAAGTAGTGACTGCTCAAGCTGCCACAATGATCAACAAGCAACAGGGCCAGGAAATGATCATTTTTTAACCACTCAAAACTGTGCTTCTTGTCATATTGATAACAACTGGACAACGATCCCCGCAATGGATCATCAACAAGTGCTTGGTGATTGCTCGAGTTGCCACGAGGGGAATATTGCCACAGGTAAAAACCCTCAGCATATATTATCAAGTGACTCATGTGATAGTTGCCATACTGTTGAATTATGGGATCCGCTATTAAGAATGGATCACAATGAAGTCACAGGCTCCTGTTCCAGTTGCCATAATGGAACCATCTCAACAGGCAAAAATCCGGCGCATATATTATCCAGTAATTCATGTGAAAGTTGTCATAATACTCAGGTATGGTCTCCTGCTTTGCAAGTTGACCACAGTGAAGTAACAGGCAGCTGTGCTAGTTGTCATAACGGCAGTATTGCCGTAGGTAAAAATCCACAACATCCATTAACAACAGACTTATGTGAAAGCTGCCATACATCTGAAATGTGGTTACCAACGGTCAAGGTAGATCACAATGAAATTACAGGTTCTTGTTTTAGCTGTCATAACGGAACGATTTCAACGGGGAAAGATCCACAGCATATATTAACCAGCAATACCTGTGAAAATTGTCATACTCCACTCGAATGGTCACCGGTAATTACCGTTGATCATAATGATGTGCAAGGATCTTGCTCCAGTTGTCATAATGGTATTATTAGCACAGGAAAAACCCCTGACCATTTACAAACCGTTTTAGAATGTGACGCTTGCCATAATAACTTTGCTTGGACTCCCGCTAATTTTGATCATAATGGTGCTTCAGCAAATTGTTTCAGTTGTCATGATGGCACTACCGCGATAGGAAAAGACACTAACCATATTCTAACCAGCAATACCTGTGAAAATTGCCACATTAATACTTTATGGGCTCCTGCCAGTCAGGTTGATCATAATGATGTTTTAGGCAGCTGTAATAGTTGTCACAATGGCAACACGGCTATGGGTAAAAATCCGGCACATATTTTATCATCAAACAATTGTGAAAGTTGTCACTCAAGTAATACCTGGAGCCCTGAAATAAGAGTGGATCATGATGAAGTGTTAGGCTCTTGCTCAAGTTGCCATGACGGAATAATCACAACAGGTAAAGACACTGATCATCTACAAACAACTTTAGAGTGTAATAGCTGTCATTTAACAACCGCTTGGATCCCAGCGGTGTTTGATCATGGAGATATTGTTGATGGATGTAATAGTTGTCATGATGGCAACACGGCGACAGGAAAAGACACTAACCATATTCTCAGTTCAAATATTTGCGAAGCTTGTCATACCAATATTGCTTGGGAACCCGTGTTGCAAGTTGACCATAATGAAGTTCAAGGCTCTTGCTCTAGTTGTCATAACGGGACGGATGCAACAGGAAAAAACACAGGACATTTTGAAACAACTCAAGAATGTAATGCTTGTCATACACCGCAAGGTTGGACTCCTGTAATAAAATATATTCATACTGGCGCTTACCCAGGCGACCACCGGAAAAATTTAGATTGCACTGATTGCCACACAACTAATCAAGAAATAATTCCATGGAAGTTTCCTTATCAACCAGATTGTGCAGGTTGCCATGCTAATGATTACAAAACAGGGCCTCATAAGAAAACAGAATCTCCAACAACCATTCGTTATACTGTTTCTGAATTAAGAGATTGCTCAAGCGCTTGCCATATGTACAAAGATAATACTTTTACAACCATTAAAAAAATTAGAAACAATGAACATAATGTTCGTGATAATGGGTTTGATTAATTAAATGCAATTCACTATTAAGCTTTTTTTATTCCTATTTTGTTTGGTTTTTTTTAATGCTAGCGCGACAGAAATCAAAAAAATTCGTTTTGGAAAAACAGAACAACGATCACGATTAGTTATTGAATCGGATGAGAAATTAATTTTTGATCAACATCAAAAAGGAAAAAATCTTGTTATTGTAATATCAGAAATTAGTCGACAACCAAGTCAACAACTAATTTCTGCATCGGCTTTATCAATGATAAAAACAATGAGCTGGAATAAAAACAGCTCATTGTTTGAACTCTACTTACCAATTAATACTCAACAAAATATAAAAACATTTCAGCTTAATGCTGATAAAAGCCGTCCCTTCCGATTAATTGTCGATCTGCTTCAAAAAGATGACTCATTGATGACAAATAATGTTCTTAGTAGAAAAGCATTCTCTTTGCATTCTGAAAGAACAATACCGATTAATAAAGGTGGAACTAAAGATTTAAAAAAACTTATACAAGAAGCTAAAGAAATATTAACCGATAAAAATTATCCTTTAGCAATTTCAAAATTAACAAGAATATTAAAAATAGGAAGTAAAAAAGATAAAGCCTTTGCGATTGAATTTTTAGGTGTCGCTAGAGAAAGAAATTATCAATTAGCTTTTGCAAAACAATATTACCAACGTTTTATTAATGAGTATCCTGAGTCGCCGTCATTACCAAGAGTTAAACAAAGACTTGCATCTTTAATTGGTATTCAAGAAATTAATAAGAAAAAATATCTTAGTAAAAGCAAGCGTAACCGCAACCAACAAATTAATAATATTCGAGGAAGCATCGCCGTAGATTATAGAACCGCTGAATTAATTAATGACCTAGGTGAAAGCCGAAAAACACTTTCATTGGTGGGGCTTGAGGCTGATATAAGAGGCAGCCACACAATGCAAACTAACACTCTAAGTTATCGATTTTCTGCGGGTCATTATCAAGATTTTCTCGACAGTGATCGTTTAACACTTGATCGTTTGAGATATGCTAACGTTAATTTAACTGGCGAGAACGATCAATATAAAATAGCTGTTGGCCGACAACGAAGTCGTGGAAAAGGCATATTTAACCGCTTTGATGGTGTTTTATTAAGTTATAAACTACTCAAAAAACAAACGATTAATCTTGTTGTTGGTGCACCTGTTGCGTCCTCAAAAGTTTTATCTCTTGATCCCGAGCGATCATTTTTAGGGCTTAGCTATGACTGGGAAGATATGTTTAATAATCTGGATGCTAGTTTTTTCTTTTTACATCAAAGCATAGGAAATTTAACCGACAGACAAGCCATTGGTACCGAAATAAAATACATTGACCAAGGTACCTCTATTTATAGTCTGATTGATTTTGATATTTTTTATTCCGAATTAAATGCTTTTTTAATATCGGGCTCACACACAACAAAATCAAAAACGCGCTATCACTGGTCTTATAATATAAGAAAAAGCCCTTACATTAGCACCCGAAACGCTTTAATTGGTCAACCAGCCGATAGTTTAAAAGAACTACAAAGCACTTTATTATCCGATGAAGAAATATTAGATTTGGCTGCTGATAGAACTTTAGAAAGCCAAACATCAACATTGCAAATTAGCCAGCCGATTAACCCTACTTTTGATATTAGTGGTAGTTTAACCTGGACAGACATATCCGGCGCACCCGCTTCTGGAGGTGTTGCTGAGATTGTTGATTTTGGTAAACAACTATACTTTAACTTATACCTAACAGGCTCTCACTTATACAGCCAATCAGACTCTAATCAAATTGGTTTTAGACAATCTAAATTGAGCCAATCCGATGTTCAATCAATTTATATTAGTAGCCAGTACCGTTGGAAAAATGGTTTTAGTTTAAATGGAAAGCTACGTTACGATACAAGAAAAAACAATCGAAATAGTGAACAACAAAGTATCTCTCCAAGTTTTCGGTTACAATACCAAAAAAAGAAACAGTACTTTTATGCTGACATTGGTGCAATTCTTTATACTAATAAAGTCGGAACCCTTTCGAATATTAGTACCGATATTTATTATGCATATTTAGGCTATCGATATTATTTTTAATCTAATCAAGTTTAGAACTTAGAATCTAGAATCTAGAATCCAGAATTTGAAATTTAGAACCTAGGATCTAGGATCTAGGAGAGAAATCTTAACGAGGCATTCGAACAAAGATGGTTTGTTTGTCATCACTAAAATCTAGTTGAATTGGTGAATTATCATTCAACTTAATTTGCTTCATCCAACGTTGTACATTAGCAAAAACATCTTGCTGACCGGCTAATCGACTCACAGAAACTTCAACATCGCCAATAATAAAAGTAGCAACCCTCATAGAAGATTTATTTTCTGCTCGCATTGAGTTAGGAATATGAGAAAAATCGGGTTGTTGTTCTTGGCTAAATTTTAATTGATCAACAAAATAATTTTTAAAACTTGCACTTATTGTATTAATTTTTTCTTTGCTATCTTTTGCTTTGAAAAACCAAGTCGCATCCGATTTTTTATAAATAACACCAATAATACTTAATTGAGTATTTGTTGCGGTTTCTTTTTGAGTAACAGATTGAGGCGGTTTAGTATTGCTATTATTAGCATTAGCATGCGCTTTATTTTTGTTCATTAGCTTTTGAGATAAAGCGGCTGACATATTATTAATTTCTTGCTTGCTATGTTGTTTAGTTGGTTGAGGTTGTATAACCAAATATGCAATCAACGCAATCATAACTAAAAAAAATACTTTAATACTCTTATTCATAATAATTTACCTAAGTTTAACAATAAAACAAATTCTTACGGTAGCTAGTACCTATCCCGAGCTGAGCTTAATTATATCACTAAAAATTTTGAAAGCGCATCAAAGCGTTATCCGTTTTTTAAAGAAACATTTAAATTAAAAATGGTTACGGATGAAAAAATAATTGATAAGCAATATAAACCGCAACACAAACGGCTGCTAAAAATAATGCCGCCATACCAAAAGCATACAACCTGTATTTTTTAGCCAATTCTTTAGGACTTTTATTAGAAAGTAAATAAGGGTGACGCTTTACAGGTGACCGCGCAAGAATGTGTACAGGGCTGTGATCTTGATCTTTGACCATCAGATAATCGGCTTTTTTTGCGGCAACTTTTCGTGCCTCTTCCCATTCATTCATATCTATTTTACCGTCATCATTTTTATCAAAATGTTTCAGTAAAAAATCATAATCTTGTTTCCATTGACCCAGTATTTCAGCCATTTTTTCTTTTTTTTGTTCAGTAGCAGAGGGAACACCAATGGTTTGAAATAAACCTAATGCATACAAACCATCATTTTCTTTTATCAATTTTTCGGTGTAACGATAACGTCCACCCAAAAGACTAAAAGCAACTCGACTAAAAGCCCCACTGTTTTTACTTTTTGCCGTGGGAATTCTTTGGCTGCCATACCATGTATTATCCCAAATAGTTGTCACATCGGCGGTACTTGGATTAATAACACACTCACCCGTATTGTCATCAAGCACAAAATATCGGCTACTGGTATGCCCTTCTATTTTTTTCCACGAAGAGCTCTTTCCACTTTTTTGATAACGTTCAACTTTGTATGAGTACCATAAACAAGGGGACGCCGTCAGTGGTGAGACGACTGGTGCATTTTCGTATAGCTGACCTAAACCATTTAATTCAACATAACCTTGGGAGGCAGAACGAATTTTTGAAGTAGGGGTATCTTCTATTGCCCGCGCTTTAATTAAATTTTTAAAGCTACTATAAAAAGCATAAACAACGACGCCACAAATAATTAATAAATGAAAATGACTTTCGGTCAATGATTCCATCATTATTGAAACAGTGATTTAATATCAACATCTTTTAATTCGGCTTGAGTAAAATCAAGCATTTTAAAACTCGAAAAATTAAACCAATTAGCCACTAACACATCTGGAAACTGTTCAATACGTACATTATTATTGTTGACTGTTTCGTTATACAGTTCTCGTCGGTCAGCAATGCTGTCTTCTATAGATGAGATGCGTCGCTGTAAATGCTTAAAGGTTTCATCGGCTTGTAGTTCTGGATAATTTTCTGCCAGCGCAAATAAACTGCCAAGACCTGCGCGCATGGTTGTTTCTGCTTTACCTAACGCATTTATATCACCACTGGCTTGCGCGCTTGCCACGCTGGTTCTTGCAGAAATTACTTTTTCAAAGGTTTCTTGCTCATGCTTCATATATTGTTTGCATGTTTCGATCAGCTTAGGCAATTCGTCATGCCGTTGTTTTAACAAAACATCAATATTGGCTAAGGATTTCACAACATTGTGCTTAAGAGAAACTAAGCCGTTATACAACGTCACCAAATAAACCGCCGCTAATGCTAAAACGGCTAAAAATATTATCATGCTAATATCCATCAAATAATCTCCACTCTTCAGTTTATTTTTCTGTGTAAAAGTATACAACGAAATACATCGTTCAATATTTCAAAATAACACCTTAACTAAGGTTTTTTTAAGCTTTCATTTTCTATCGATAATCCTATTTATCATTTTTTTCTCTTAACGCCGCCACTCTTTCAGAGCAACGCATATCATTGGCCAAATGCACCAATGCTCTTGCCGCCGCTCGAAGAATATCAGTTGCCAATCCCATACCATGAAATGTTTGATCGCCACATTGATTGCGGCACTCAGCTACAATATCAACACGCCCCATTGCATCAGTTCCTTGAGAGGTGGAGGCCACCTTAAAATCTTTAATTTCAATCTCGTAACCTGTTATACGACTAATACAGCTACAAATAGAATTAACAGGCCCGTTACCAATAGCCGCCTCTTTAATTAATTGCTCACCACAAGTTAAACCAACAGTTGCTGTTGCTGTATCTTCGGCACCAGATTGCACCATTAAGGATTCTAAACTGTAATAATCATCTTCTGCATCAATATTGTTAAAAAAGACTAAGGCCTCTAAATCATAATCAAATACTTGACCTTTTTTATCGGCTAATCGTAAAAAACGCTCATATAACTTGTCTAAATCGTAGTCAGTATCGCTATAACCTAAATCGGCCATTCGATGTTTAATGACATGACGACCTGAACGTGAGGTTAAATTCAATTTGTTTGTCATTAAACCAACGGTTTCGGGTGTCATAATTTCGTAAGTATTTTCACTTTTTAAAACGCCGTCTTGATGAATGCCTGAGGAATGACTAAAAGCGTTAGCACCAACAATCGCCTTATTGGATTGGATCGGCATATTGCATAAATTTGATACTAACTGACTGGTGCGATGAATTTCTTTAGGATTAATGTTGGTGGTTAAGTTCAATAATGATTGACGGGTATTCAAGATCATCACCACTTCTTCTAAAGAGCAGTTACCTGCCCGCTCACCAATACCGTTAATGGTGCATTCTATTTGCCTTGCGCCTGCTTGCACTGCAGCAATTGAGTTAGCTACTGACAAACCTAAATCATCATGGCAATGCACGGAGATAATTGCTTTGTCGATATTAGGGACGCGTTGATACAACATTTCGATAATACTGCCAAATTCTGAGGGTAAAGTGTAACCCACGGTATCTGGAATGTTGATGGTAGTCGCGCCGGCTTTTATGGTTTGCTCAACCATGTGGCACAAATGATCAATTGGCGTTCGGCCTGCATCTTCGCAAGAAAATTCCACATCATCGGTATAATTTCTGGCTCTTTTGACAGCCCTAACTGCCATTTCGACCACATCATCAAAGCCTTTTTTTAACTTCTTTTCTACGTGAATAGTCGAAGTTGCAATAAAAGTATGAATTCGAAACGCCTCTGCAACTTTTAATGCTTCAGCTGCCGCATCAATGTCTTTATCAACAGCTCGCGCTAATCCTGCAATGCGGCTATTTTTGATTTCACGTGCAATATTTTGCACTGATTCAAAATCACCTGGAGAGGAAACAGGAAATCCTGCTTCAATCACATCAACACCTAAACGCTCAAGTGCAAAGGCTATCTGTAATTTTTCTTTATGACTTAAGCTTGCTTGTAATGCTTGTTCGCCATCACGCAAAGTGGTATCAAAAATGATGACATTATTATTGGCGCTCATGTTGCCTCCTAAAACCTGTTTATAATCTCAATACTATCAAATAGTTAATAAATACTGCACAAAAAAAACCCCGAATCATCAAATGAGCCGGGGTTTTTATAAATTTGCTATTAAATCACACGCAAAATCGCCCCATCAGTCGCCCGAGGAGGAGTTCAAGGTTGAAACCATTTATGTGGAATATGTTGTTCATGACCTCAATTTAGAACTTTTTATTGCATCGGTCAACCTAAATAAGCGCTTATAACAACAAGCTATAGCGATTAATCTTACGTTCTATTGACAAAATACGAGCGGCAGTTCAAAGTCCTGTTGTAAAAATCTTTATCAGACTTGGTGTATTGATAACATCAGATTGATTCTAAGCCTAAAGCAGATTAAAATAGAGCCTACTTATGACAACACTAACAGCGACAGCCACTCAAATAAAACTTATGATCGGCCGCACCACAACAATTACGACTACGGAAACCACCATTGGTACTACCACACCAAAGGTAACAGTCATCGGTTAGCAAGAAAATATTCTAAAAGCCCGTGACTCTACTAAGACTCGCGGGCTTTTTTTTAGATAAAAATTAGGCGGTATAAACAAACCGTGTGAATAAACTATATAAATAATATTTGAGATAAATAAAATGAAAGTCCTAAAATTCGGTGGTTCTTCTTTAGCTAATGCAGATAAGTTTCTTAATGTGGCTAAAATTGTACAAAACGAAAATAATCATTCAACGGTCTGTGTTGTGCTTTCTGCGCCACAAGGCATTACTAATTTACTGGTTGAATTGTTAGATTGTCTTGACCAACATAAAGAGACTCAAAAGAGTGTTGATGCAATTCAAAGTAAAATAAACTCGATTAAACAAGCATTATTAAGTCATTCTATTAATCCTAATCAGTCCTCGGATAGCCAACAAACGTTATCGTTAAATGACGCGGTTAAACAAGAATTCGAGAAACTGGCAAAACTAATTGAAGGGGCTAAATTATTAGCTCATTGTCCTGAACAAACCGCCGCACAAATATTAACCATTGGTGAAAGACTCAGTATTAAATTTATAAGTTGGATTTTTAACTGCCAAAATATTCAAGTCACACAAATTGAACCCGAAAATTTTCTTGTTGCAGAAAACCAATCAGGTGATTCGATTGCCGATATTCCTCTTTCTAAAGAAAAATTTAGTCAACACTACAATCATTTAAACACTGTCGCAGTGATGCCCGGTTTTGTTGGTATTTCACCTGCTGGAACAACAATTACCTTAGGGCGAAATGGCTCGGATTACTCGGCAGCTATTTTAGCGGTATGCGCTCAAGCTGAAGTTTGTGAGATATGGACGGATGTTGATGGCGTTTATAATGTTGACCCTCGATTAGTGAGTGAAGCGCAACTCATTAGTAAAATGTCTTTTCATGAAGCGATAGAGTTAAGCTATTTTGGCGCAAAAATATTGCATCCAAAAACCATTTTACCTTTAAGTCTTCATGACATTCCTTGTTTAATTAAAAACTCTTTAGATCCTGAAAAAGAAGGCACATTAATTTCTAAACAAAGTAATAACGATACCAATGTAAAAGCAATTTCAAGTTTGGATGACGTCACCATGATTGATGTATCTGGCCCTGGAATGAAAGGAAAAATTGGTATGACGAGTCGTATATTTTCCGCAATTGGGCGAGCAAATTTACCGGTTATATTAATTAGTCAATCTTCTGCGGCTTATCGAATTAGCTTTTGTGTTGCTACTGAACAAGCGAAAGCCGCCGAACAATGTTTAAATGAAGAATTTGAACTTGAATTAAGCAACCATTTACTTGAGCCAATATCAATTACTAAAGGATTATCAGTTGTTTCACTCGTCGGCGATCAAATGCAAAAACAACATGGAATAGCGGCTAAGTTTTTTGCTTCATTATCTCAGGCCGGTGTCAATATAATTGCGATTGCTCAAGACTCTTCTGAACGAAGTATTTCTGCCGTTATCCGAAGTAAAAGAACTGATGATGCCGTTAAAATTTGTCATAGAAACTTATTTTTACAGCGCTCAAGTATTGATGCTTTTGTTATTGGCTGTGGCACTGTTGGTAAAGAATTATTAAATCAAATAAAAACTCAACAAGAATTTCTATTAAAAAGAAATATTGAACTAAAGGTTTATGGTATAGCAACAAGCACAAAATTATTATTAAATGAACATGGCATTGCATTAGAAGAAAACTGGCAAAAACAATTGGCCGACTCGAAACAAAGTTTTTCTTTAGCGACCGTGAATCAGTTTGTTAAAGATAATCATTTACTGAATCCTGTGATTGTAGATGCCACAAGTAATGATGCCATCGCAATGAGTTATGCTGATTATCTTGATGCTAACTACCATGTAGTAACTGCTAACAAAAAAGCCAATACAACTTCAATGGATTTTTATAAAAAAATTCGTTCGTCAGCACAAAAAAATAATCGTCGTTTCTTATATGAAACAAATGTTGCGGCGGGTTTACCTGTTATTGATAATTTACAAAATTTATTAGGCGCTGGAGATCAATTACTCGCTTTTGAAGGTGTTTTATCTGGTTCACTTTCCTATATTTTTGGTTTACTTCACCAAGGTTTAACACTTTCTGAAGCGACACAAAAAGCAAAAGATAAAGGATTTACGGAACCAAATCCCGCAGAAGATTTAAGCGGTTTAGATGTCGCACGAAAGGTACTAATCATTGCTCGAGAAGCGGGGTTAAATTTAGAACTTAAAGATATTCAATTAGAATCTGTGATCCCTGATGAACTTGCGCAAATCACTGATGGCAATAAATTTATGCAGCAGCTTCCCTCACTCGATAATAAAATCAGTGAACTGGTTAAAACTGCAGAAGCCGATGGAAAAGTTTTAAGATATGTTGCAAAAATTAATGATGGCCAATGCTTAGTAAAAATTGAATCTGTTGATAATCAACACCCATTATTTAGTGTGCAAGGTGGCGAAAATGCACTAGCGATACATACGCATTATTATCAACCGCTACCCTTTGTGATTAGAGGTTACGGTGCTGGTGCATCTGTCACTGCTGCGGGAATGTTTGCCGACATTTTAAGAACTTTGGTTTGGGACTTGGAGTAACAGCATGACAACTAACTATCAAATTGACAGCTCTCAAACTAAAGGCAATAGCATTCGCATATTTGCACCAATTTCAATTGGTAACGTGAGTGTTGGCTTTGATAGTTTAGGTTTAGCCGTTACTCCAATTGATGGTGAATTAATTGGTGACATTGTTGAAATTAAAGCAAGCTCAAATGGTGAAAATCAATTAACTTGCTCTGGCCGTTATCTTCATAGTCTTCCCGAAAAGCAACAAGAAAACATTGTATGGCAATGTTTATTAGACTTTAATCAACTCTTTAAACAACAAGGTGGAAAAGTGACCGCTGTTCACCTTTCTCTAGAAAAAAATACGCCCATTTGTAGTGGCACTGGATCAAGTGCTTGCTCAGTAGTTGCAGGCTTAATGGCACTAAATGAATTTTATAACAAGCCATTTTCTGAAAATCAGTTATTGAAACTAATGGGGCAGTTAGAAGGAAAAATTAGCGGCGGCATTCACTATGATAATGTGGCTCCTTGCTATTTAGGCGGCTTACAGCTAATGCACGAAAGTGGTGACAATATCAGTTTATCATTGCCGATTTTTGATGATTGTTATTGGGTCATGTCTTATCCTGATGTTGTTATAAGTACTCGCAAAGCAAGAGAAATTTTACCTAAAACATACAGCTTAAAAGATGCGATCACTTTTGCTCGTCAATTAGCGGTATTTATTGATGCCAGTTACCGTCAGGATAAGGCGCAAGCTTTTTCTGTATTAACGGATGTTATTGCAGAACCTTATAGACTAGACTTATTAAAAGATTATTCACAAACTAAACAGGCGCTTGTTGAGCAAGGTTGTTTAGCCGTTGGAATTTCAGGCTCAGGTCCAACCGTATTTGCGGTTTGCAATAATCTTGAACAGGCTAAAAAAGCCAAACAAATTTTAGATAAACAGTACTTGCAAAGCCCACAAGGTTTTACCAGTATTTGCAAAGTTGATACTCAAGGTTCAAGAAGAATTTAGCCTTTAGAAATGAACTATTTAATTATTTTTATCCTTTAAACAGTACACAGGTTCGATATGAAATTTTATAATTTACGCCAAGATTCTCAAGTAGTTGATTATGCGTCTGCAGTAAGAAAAGGGCTAGGTGAAAGCCAAGGATTATTTTTCCCAAAAGTCATCCCGCCAATGGATGATATTAAATCATTATTGGCTCTGCCAACCAATCAAAGAAACTTCAAAATTTTAAGACCTTTTGTGTGTGAAAATTTAACGGACGATGAGTTAAAAAGTGTTATCGAAAATACCTTTAAGTTTCCAGCTACACTAAAATCCATTCAATCAAACATTTATTGTTTAGAATTGTTTCATGGCCCCACTTTGGCTTTCAAAGATTTTGGCGCAAACTTTATGGCTAACTGTTTAAACTTTTTTTCAGATGGCGAAAAAATAACTATTTTAACGGCCACATCAGGTGATACAGGAGCGGCAGTCGCACATGCTTTTTACGGCATAAAAAATATTGAGGTCGTTATTTTATACCCCAAAGGAAAAATCAGTTTATTACAAGAGAAAATGTTTACGACTTTAGGTGGAAATATAAAAACAATTGCCATTGATGGTACTTTTGATCATTGCCAACAATTAGTTAAACAAAGTTTTGATGACCGTGGCTTGGTTAAAACCATTGGCCTTAATTCTGCCAATTCAATTAATGTTAGCCGTTTATTAGCTCAGGTTTGTTATTACTTTGATGCTATTTCTCAACTACCAACTGAGCAACAATCAAAAGCCGTCATTTCCGTACCAAGTGGAAACTTTGGTAATTTAACCGCAGGTATTATTGCAAAATTATTAGGTTTGCCAATTAAACGATTTGTCGCCACAACCAATGTGAATGATACAGTTCCTCGTTATTTACAAACTGGGGAATGGCAACCTAAACAAACGATTGCAACACTTTCGAATGCAATGGATGTTAGTCAACCAAATAACTGGCCTAGAATTGAATACATGATTGATTCAGATCAATTTGATAGAAGTTTATTACAAGCTTGTGCTGTTGATGAAGAACAAACTCAACTATCATTACTTGAACTTCAAAAATTAAACTATGTGAGTGAGCCTCATGCAGCGGTTGCTTATCGAGGTTTAACAGAGAATTTAAATGCTGATGAAGTGGGTATTTTTCTTGGCACGGCTCATCCCGCTAAGTTTAAAGATTCCGTTGATTCAATATTAGGCTTTGATGTTGCATTGCCGATCGAACTTGAAAACTGTGCAAACAAAACAGTTTTATCAACTGATATGGAAAATGATTTCCAACACTTGAGAGCGTTTTTACTTTCATAAAACTTTATCTTCATTATCATTTAAAGTAGTGATGTTTTGGCATGCTAACGTTTTAAAATGGTAACCGAGATAAATGGAGAATCTCATTGAATACTTCTTTAACGTCTCTAAGTAAGCAAGCTAAAATTCTTCCCGATCTTCTTGGCGAAATAATTATTGAGCAAGAAGGTCAAGATGTTTTAAATTCTATAGAACAACTTCGACAGGGATTCATACAGCAAAGAAATAATTCTGAAGACTCGAAGCAAGATGAGCTTAATCAATTAATTGAACAATTAGATTTTGATTCTTTAGACCGCGTAATTCACGCGTTTAGCACATTCTTTCATTTAACTAATATTAGTGAAGAGCACGAAAAACAATTACAAAGAACAGCATTGGAAGAGCAAGGTCAAACTTGGGATAATTCCTTTGCGGATACCATTAGTTATTTTAAAGCCAATGGAAAAACACTCGAAGAAGTTTTAGAGCTTATCAGCGGATTAAATTATTATCCAACCTTCACAGCACATCCAACAGAAGCAAAACGACCATTAGTATTGGAAGCTTTGCAACGCATCCATCACCAATATCAAGGTTTAACTAAAACAGGAATTTCTGAATCTGAACGAAATAATTTTAAACATCGTTTGAAAGCAATGATTCAAATATTTTGGAAAACCGAAGCCGTTCGGCCACAAAAACCGACGGTCTATGATGAAATTGAAAACTCACTTTATTATTTTAGGGGCAGTATTTTTTCTTGCTTACCCGAAATTTATCGGGATTTAGAAAACGCGATAAAACAAAATTACCCTGAAGCCAAAGGGCGCGCGATAAATATACCTAACATTATTAATTTTGGAACTTGGGTTGGCGGCGACCGTGATGGCAATCCTTTTGTTACCCCTCAAATCACTCGAAACGCACTTCGTTTACAACAAATTGAGGTACTTAAAGAATATGCTCGCCGGGTCGATAAACTCAGTCAGATATTAACCCATAGCTCTGATCAAATTGAAATCTCACCAGACTTAGTTGAATCTTTTGAAAAAGATAAAAATTTATTTAAACAGTCTTTAGCTGATAAATATTTGTGCGAACCTTATCAACGCAAACTGACTTTAACTAAATTACGTTTAGAAGCAACCTACCGACAAGCTGAACACCGTATTGCTCATGGCGTAACAGATCCGGATCCCCTTGCTTACAATAATGAAAATGAATTTTATAAAGATTTATTATTAGTCAGAGACTCCTTAATTCATCATCATGAAGGTAATTTAACTCGTGGCAGCTTACAAGACTTATTACGATTGGCTGACAGTTGTGGATTCTTTTTATCTAAAATGGATCTTCGTCAGGAATCAACTTTGCACAGTCAAGCGATCCATGAAATTGCCGCAAGTATAGAACAACCGATTGATTACAATAGGCTTGATGAAAAACAGCGCCAACAATGGTTAACTGAAAAACTTTTAGAAACAAATGAATTAAATTACGACCATCGTCAAATAACGATCCAAAGTGCTGACATTTTAGAAGTGTTTTCATTAATGGAGGAAATGCGCACAGAAGTCTCAGAAAAATGTTTTGGTAGTTACATTATTTCTATGACTCATGAAGCAAGTCATTTATTAGAGGTTGCTCTACTTGCTAAAATTTGTGGTTTGATTAGTGTTGATAAAAACGGAAAAATAAATAGCAAAATCCATATTGCCCCGCTCTTTGAAACCGTTAAAGATTTAGAACAGGCTGAGGCAATATTAGACACCTTGTTTTCTAATCCGGTGTATATGCAGTTGCTTGATTTTAGCAATAAGACTCAAGAAATTATGTTGGGCTACTCTGACTCCTGTAAAGATGGCGGCATTTTAGCTTCTAGCTGGAACTTGTATAAAGCGCAACAACGCATTGTTGCCGTCACAGAAAAATATCATGTTCATTGTTTGTTATTTCATGGTCGTGGTGGCACAGTCAGCCGTGGTGGCGGTCCGACTCATGAATCGATTTTAAGCCAACCAAAAGGAACAGTAAAAGGTGGTATAAAATTTACTGAGCAAGGCGAGGTTTTATCTTTTAAATACAATTTTAAAGACACTGCTCGGTATGAATTAACCGTTGGACTTTCGGGTTTAATGAAAGCAAGTGATTCAAGTATTAGTTATAGCGATGCACCTGAACATACCGCAATGATGGAAAAACTGGTTTCAATCGGTGAGCAAACATTTAGAAAATTAACTGATCAAAATAAAGAAACCATGCAATATTTTTACGAAACGACTCCATCGAATGAAATTGCATTGTTGAATATTGGATCGCGTCCTTCACATCGAAAAAAAGCCGATTTCTCAAAAAAGTCAATCAGAGCAATTGGATGGGTGTTTGGCTGGTCACAATCAAGGCAAAATATTCCTGGCTGGTATGGCTTGGGTAGTGCATTGGAACAAGCGATTGCTGAGGGCGGTTTAGAAACGCTACAGAGTATGCAAGATCATTGGCGTTATTTTCAAAACTTACTCAGTAATTCTCAAATGGTTATTTTAAAAACTGACCAAAAAGTTGCAAGACATTATGCCGATCTATGCAGTGATAAAAATATCAGCAAAAAAACCTACACGGCAATGAAAAATGAACATGATTTAGCAATGTCTCACATATTATCAATTACAGATCATCAAGAATTGATGGCTGACTTTCCCGATATTGGGCAATCTATTCGGTGGCGAAATGCGTATTTAGATCCATTAAACCATATACAAATTATGCTGTTAAAGCGTTTAGCGAATGAACCCGATAGAATGAACTCTCAATGGTTAAAACCAACGCTTAATACCATTAATGGCATTGCCACAGGGCTTAGAAACACCGGTTAATGCACCTCTTTTCCTTATTATCGTCTATACTTTTACTAACTTAAGTTAGATGTAAGGAAATTAATATGGTTGCCAAGTTTTTTGGTGAGTTTCTTCTTGATCAAGGATTAATTGATCAAGAGATCTTGAATGACGTGCTTGTCATTCAACAAGAATGTAATTTGATGTTGGGAGAAATTGCTGTTTCTAGTGGCTTGTTAACTCAACAACAAGCTGAAAACATTAACCAAAAGCAACAAAATGAAAACAAACGATTTGGTGAAATAGCTGAAGATTTATCACTACTCTCTCATCAACAAATTAGTGATTTACTTAAGCAACAAAAGGAACAAAAAAAATACTTTGGTGACATATTAATTGATTTAGGCATTCTTGATTCTGAACAACTTGCTAAGCAACTTCGATTACATGAATATGAACTAAATTCTGCCTATCAAACAATGTTAAAGAGCATTGAACTTCACCCACTAGCTAACTACTTAACCGAAGCCATTGATACTACCAACCGATTATTTTTGCGCGTTATTCACGAGAAAAGTAAATTTTCTCAACTTCTTGAGAAAAATAATACTCTCCCTTGTTATGAAGTTGTTTGTCAAATTTCAATGGGAATTGCTGGAAGAGCTGTAGTAATTACCATGGCTTGTAATCAAAAAACCGCTACATTAGTTGCCAGTAAATTCACTCAACAGGATATTGAGGATTGCGACTTTGAGTTTTCTGTTGATGCTTTTGGTGAATTTTTAAATATTATTGTAGGAAATTTAATCGAAAATATAACAATAGCAAACAATGCCAGCCGCTCAACCGTTCATTCAAATATTAATTTGCAAGAATTATGCTCTAATTCGGAGCATTTACTCATCGCACAAATGGGCTCCCAGATTGGTGGTTTTATGATTGTTATTAGCGCTTAACTGTTTTGATCACAAACTTGTCTTATTCTTTCTGCTGGTACAAATAATTGTGTTAATAAATACTCTCTAAACGACTCATCATAGGGCTGCTTTTCAGCCGCTTTTTTCATACAAAGCAACCAAGCATCTCGCTCTTTTGATTTAACTGTGAGATGCTTATGGATCATTGGTATACTGATTGAACCATATTTTTCAGAAAATAGTCGAGGTCCACCTAACCAGCCTGAAAGAAAGCAGATTAACTTATCCCGTGACAGTGTTAAATCTTTTGGGTGCATTGCTCGAATGATTTTTGCTTCGGGTAATTGATCCATGTAGTCATAAAAATCATTCACTAAGCTACTAATTCCTTCAAGAGCTCCTGCTGCATTATAAGAGGTATCTTTAACTCCAAACTTTAGTGGTGCATTATTTTTCATTTTTTAATGTTATCTTTTAATGCCAATTTAAAATGATCAGTTAATTTTTGGTGGACGATTTGTGGTACAAACTCAGAGACATCGCCACCAAAAGAAGCAACTTCTCTCACCAAAGTTGATGAAATAAAAGAGTATTTTTCTGACGGTGTTAAAAAGAGGCTTTCTAATTCTGGAAACAAATGACGATTCATATTAGCTAATTGAAATTCATATTCAAAATCTGAAACGGCTCTTAATCCCCTTAACAGGGCATTTGCCTTTTTTTCTTTTGCTAATTCAACTAGCAAACCGTTAAAGCGACACACATGAATATTCTTAAACTTCTTAACAGATTCTTTAACTAAATCTGTTCGTACGTCAATATTTAATAGCGGTTCTTTGCCAGAGCTTTCAGCTACAGCGACAATGACTTGATCAAATAAACGTGATGCTCGCTCTATTAAATCAAGATGCCCATTAGTAATTGGATCAAATGTACCTGGATATAAAACAATTTTAGTCATAACAATGCCTTAAAATGTTACTTGTTGTTGTAAGTCTAGCAAATAAAAACAAAGCAAGAAAGCCTGAATAATAGTCGCTTTATTAAGCTTAACAGTTCGTTAAACGATACCCATTAAATTTTCAAAATAGTCTGGAATTCTTTTTTCTAAGTAGTACTCAACTTTCCAAGGCCAGGCTACTTGAACAAAACCAACATGACCGCCATGGTCATTTATTTCTAAAGTAATATTCTTGGGTATCTCATTGAAATGAGGTAATACTTTTATATTCATAAAAGGATCGTCTTTAGCATGAATAATTAAGGTTGGTATTTTAATATTTTTAATAAATTGTTTTGATGAAACCTTTTCATAATAATCTTGTGCATTTTTAAAGCCGTGAACAGGAGCTGTCACTTGATCATCAAAGAGCCTAAAAGACGTTAGCTTAGAAAGTTGTTTTGCATTAGGCAATATACGGCTACCAAATTTTAATATCTTTTTTCGCGTTTTATTTTTCAATGTTTTTAACAAAACAAATTCATATAGTTTAGAAAATCCACGGTGAATTTCAGTTGCACAAATAGCAACATCCATTGGTACAGAAACAACAGCTGCAGCTTTAATACTAGAACATTTAGAATTTTCACCTAACCATTTTAATAAAACATTGCCGCCTAGAGAAAAACCGGTTATGTAATCTACGGTAATATTTATCTCCTGTAATTTTTCTAAAACTAACTGCAAATCATCGCTAACGCCATTATGATAACTTTTCAGCAATCTATTTTCTTCTCCACTGCAACTCCTAAAATGCATCACAACCACTTGCCATTTTCTACTTTTAGCGGCATGAATCATTCCTTTAATGTAAGGTGATTCTATTGAGCCTTCTAATCCATGGAGCAATAACAAAGTAGGCCTATCTTTTAATGGAAAGACGTCAACATCTATAAAATCCGTATCTTCTAATTCTAAACGATAGCGTTGCGAATCATTTAAATGAGCTGGTCTTTTAAATAATCTTGCCCACATAGTTTGTAAGTGACGATTCTTAATCCACCATGAAGGTTTAAATTCATTAAAAATAATATTCTTATTTTGCATGAATGATTTTACCAATGAGCCTCATCAGCTAAGGCCCATTCGTCTTTGTACTCAGATGGTAGTTTTCCGCTTATAAATGATGCTTGTTGAACTTGCGGATAAAGTTGCGCATAGTTTTTTATATCCGTTCCTTGCACTCGTTGATACACATGTTCAGGATTCAATTCCTTGGTATTAGTTAAACCCACAGCTGCAACCAACTCATGTAAATTTTCTATAATGGCATCATGATAACTCGCCACTCGTTTTGCTTTATCATCAACATCAAGCGCTTTATAACGTGAAGGATTTTGAGTCGCTATCCCTGTAGGACATTCATCTGTATTACAGTGCCTCGATTGAATACAGCCGAGTGCAAACATCATTGCACGAGCTGAATTAACGGTATCGGCACCTAATGCAATTAATCGTAATAAATGAAATGATGATAATGATTTACCAGAAGCAATAATGCGAATTTGATTTCTTAGGTCACAACCTATTAAGGCGTTATTGACAAAAACTAAAGCGTCTTTTAAAGGCATTCCCATTGAATTGGTTAATTCGATAGGTGCAGCGCCTGTTCCGCCTTCACTGCCATCAATGGTGATAAAATCAGGTGTTATTCCAGTTTTTATCATAGCTTTACAAATAGCTAAAAATTCACTTTTTTTGCCAATACATAATTTAAATCCTACCGGTTTACCATTAGATAAATGACGTAATTTTTCTACAAATTTCAGCAACGTTGTTGGACAAGCAAATGCGCTATGAGATGCTGGTGAGATGACATCTTGACCCATTTCTACGTGTCTTATATTCGCAATTTCTTGAGTTAACTTAACCGCTGGAAGGATCCCTCCGTGCCCAGGTTTGGCTCCTTGAGATAATTTAATTTCTATCATTTTAACAACATCTAATGTCGCCTTTTCAGAAAAAAGCAATTCATTAAATTCTCCCTTTTGATCTCGGCATCCAAAGTAACCTGTACCAATTTGCCAAATGATGTCGCCTTTATGTTTGAGATGATAAGGGCTTAGTCCACCTTCCCCCGTATTGTGCGCAAAGCCGCCTAATTTGGCTCCTAGATTTAGCGCTAAAATAGCCGTTTGACTTAAAGCACCAAAACTCATTGCTGAAATATTTAACGCGGAAGCTAAATAGGGTTTCGTGCAATCATTTCCACCAAAACTCACTTGTGATTTAATTAAATTTATCGGCGTTGGCGAAAGTGAATGATTAATCCACTCGTATCCATCTCGATAGACATCAAAAATGGTACCAAAGGGACGTGTATCTCTTACCCCTTTAGCTCGTTGGTAAACTAATGATCGAAACTCTCGACTAATCGGCATTCCATTAGTGTCTGACTCAACAAAATACTGTTGAATTTCTGGACGAAATGATTCTAATAAATATCTAAAATGACCAACAATCGGGTATAAGCGCAGTAGCGTATGTTTTTTCTGATAAATATCATATAAACCTAAAACCACTAGAGGAACCAACAAAAATAAGGCATAGATTATCGTTGGCCAAATAATACTTATGGTAATCGTCAAACTAATACTCACAACACTAAAAAGAGTAAAAAGATGCTTAGGTTGCATTTTTAATATCCTTACAATATGAGAGCTTTGCACGAAAGCACAAGCTTAGACGATAAATGATATAATACCATTTTTCAGAAACAAAGAAAATTCGATGGCTTGGAAAAATATAAAACAACAAACATTCGCT
>Ga0256845_1001203_pt1 | contig 21370 bp, 11 predicted proteins | sample RiftiametaG_FD_189101 | JGI IMG/M metagenome (GOLD analysis project Ga0256845, IMG submission 189101) | Tube worm associated microbial communities from hydrothermal vent at the East Pacific Rise, Pacific Ocean - Riftia | ecosystem: Host-associated > Annelida > Integument > Unclassified ...
AATATCCAATAATAGGTTCCCAACTAAATCATGATATGTTATCTGGGCATTGGTAATCTCATAAGATTCCATATTTAAATTAAAACCAGTGCTTTCTCCCTCTATAGTATCTGACGCTGTTTCTTTTTCAATATCATAACTGGCATTCCCGTCCCCATCAATTTTAATGTTCACATGAGCGCCATCAATTTTTAGACTGGTGATTTTAATTGGATCCTCAACACCTTTAAAAAGCTCGTTGATAGACATACTAAGTTCTATATTCTTGGCAGAAAATAATGTATCTCCTTCAAATGGGGATTTATTCACCAATGAAACACCTTTTAAAACCACATTGGCTTTTGGGAAGTTTGAGAACAAACTTAAATCGGCATCAGAAAAATCTAATGTAGCATTAATGTTCTCATTAACTTTGTTCTTAATGATATCTCCTATCTTACCTTCTAAGAAAAAAGGTAAGGCTACCAAGGTACCAATGATAAGTAACAAGCAGGCTCCAACAATTTTAAGTATTTTTTTTTTCATTTCATACAGTTTAGAAACAGAGAAAATCCAAACTATATGTCCAGCTGTATTTCCTCTCCAACCTTAAGGTTAAATCGTTTTCTCAAAATATGTACAAATAAATAAAGTAACGGAGTGTCCAGAAATGCAATAAAAACCTTAAAAAGGAAACCACTGATTACCAAACCATAGAACAAATCCCATGACAGCACCTTAAAAATGCACAATAAACCTACAACGGTAAAAGTGTCAATAAATTGGGAAGTAAAGGTAGAAAAGTTATTGCGCAGCCATAAATGCTTTCCTTGGGTAAATTTTTTCCAAAAATGATATATGGCTATATCTATATATTGCGCAAAAAGATAAGCTATCATAGACGCCAAAACAGCAATGGGTGACAATGCAAACACTTTACTGAATTCCTTATTGTTTACTGGTGAAGTTGATAAAGCTGGGGCAATATCTGCCAACAAAATAATACCCATTGAAAAGAAAGATGCAAAAATACCAGCGGTCACAATCTGATTTGCTTTTTTCTTACCAAAAATCTCCGAAATAAGGTCGGTAATCAAAAACGTTACAGGATAAGGAAGTATGCCTACAGAAATTTCAAATAAAGACGCTCCAAAAACAGTGACATCTCCAAAAGGATTCCAGTAAAAGAATTTTTGAAAAATAAGATTGGACACTACCAAAGAGGTAATAAAAAGTGCCCCCAGATATAAATATATTTTAAATGCGAGCTTTTTGTCATTCTTGGATAAGCATTCCTTTACTAAAGAATCATTCATACAATTGCAATTAAATATTCAAAACTCCGTTTATTTTCAATACTCCTCTAAATTACTACTCTCTCAAATTAAATTTTAAGCTAAAATAACCTAATTATTAAATGATGATAAAAAAATCAATTCTTGGACTTTTCCTAATTGGTACTATTTGCTCTATAAAGGCACAATCTTACTTAGGCTACCTTACAGACAACTACAGTGGTATACATGGGGTAATTTCTAACCCTGCAAATATTGTTGATTCACGTTTTAAATCAGAAATAAACCTTGTAGGGGCTAGTGTTTTTATTTCTAATGATTATTACAAAGCCGCACTAAATGACCTAACAAGCAGTGATTTTGATTTTGATATACATGGTGTAAAATCCCCAACAGAGAATAATAATGTTCTTGGCAATGTAGACATTCTAGGACCATCCTTTATGTTCAACATAAATCCAAATACAGCGATAGCCTTGTTTTCTAGAGGAAGGGTTTTTTATAACATCAGCGAAATAAATGGAAATACCATTGACAATTTTATTGATGAATTGGACGAAAATTCCGATTTTAACGTAAACGAAGGTAACTTTTATGTAAATGCCAATGCTTGGGCAGAAATTGGATTCACTCTTTCTAAAAATCTAATTAACAATGAACAAAACTTTTTAAAGGGAGGTATCTCTTTAAAATACCTACAAGGACTGGGTAATGCGTATTCTACAGGTAACAATGTCATTATTGACTATGATGCCGATGGCACTGATCTTGGTGGTGGGCAAACTACTGGGAGCATAAGCTCTCAAGGTGAAGTAGCATACGGGTTTAGCAGTAACTTAGAAGATGATATAGAAGATTTTGAAGTTGTTAAAGGAGCTACGGGGTTTGGGGTTGACCTTGGGGTCATTTATGAATGGAGACCTGATTATGAGGAATATCATCATGCCGATAAGGATGGGAATTCCGTTCCTTATAAAAACAAGAACAAGTATAAACTTAAACTTGGTCTATCCATTACTGATATTGGTAGTATAAACTATAAAGAAAGTACAGAAACAGTGTATAACATTAACAATACAGTTAATGAAGATGACTTTGACGATCAGGATAGTTTTAATGATATTTTAGAAAATCTTTATACAGAAGTAACATCTGCTAGTGCAACAAAATCTATACTCCCAACCGCTCTGCACTTAAATGCGGATTGGAGCCTTAACAGTAAATTCTATATTAATTTAAATACTGATCTAGCATTAACATCCAACAAAGAGAACACCAATAGAATAGCAAACATTACCTCTTTGACCCCTAGGTTTGAAAGCAAATGGTTTAGTTTTTATTCTCCTTTAAGCTTAATTCAAAACGCAGGATTTAAATGGGGTGCAGGGTTACGTTTTGGGCCTTTATATTTAGGTTCTGGGTCTATTGTATCTGCATTGCTAAATCAAGAAATGGCTTCTGCCGATGCTTATGCTGGTTTAAAAATTCCTATTTACCAACCAAGATTTAAAGATAAGGATGAAGACGGGGTAATGGATAAAATGGATGAATGTCCAAAAATTCCAGGGCCTGTAGAAAATAATGGCTGTCCTTGGCCAGATACTGATGGTGATACCGTTTTAGACAAAGATGACCAATGCCCAGAAGAGGCCGGTGAGGTAGAAAACCATGGTTGCCCATGGGAAGATACTGACGGTGACAGCATTTTAGATAAAGACGATACTTGCCCACAAGAAGCTGGACCGATAGAAAATAACGGTTGCCCTTGGAAAGACAGTGATAATGACGGGGTACTTGATAAAGATGATGAATGTCCACAAGAAGTAGGTACCGTGGCCAATAAAGGCTGTCCAGAGATTGAAGCTGTTGTAACGGAAACAATTCAAAAAACATTGAATGAGTATGCCAAGACCATTTTATTTAATTCTGGAAATGCAACAATTAAAATAGAATCCACAGATGCCTTATTGGATATTATAAAAATCTTAAAAGAATTCCCTAATGCCAAGTTTACGGTAGAAGGGCACACAGATAGTATTGGCACAGTGGCCAATAACCAAAAATTGTCTGAATCTAGAGCAGCTTCTGTAAAAGACTTTTTAATTGAAAAAGGGATTGATCCATCTAGATTATCATCCGTAGGTTACGGAGAAAGCAAGCCTATTACCACCAACATGTACAAAGATGGTAGGGCAAAAAATAGACGGGTAGAAATAAATTTGATGAAATAAAGGAAATCAAATAATTTCTATTTTGAAAACATAAAAAAAAGGCTTCAATAAATTTGAGGCCTTTTTTTTATATGTTACAATGAGCTTCACTTAAAAAGCTTCATTAATTTCGAAATAAATGCCACTGTTCCTTCATTGTTTACGCCTATGTCCACTATTGGGTGTTGATGGTTTACAGCACCTATCAATCCATACAAGGTTGAATTTTAAGATCAACCATAAAAAAAGGAATAGTAAAAAAAACGCAGAAACCAATCAGGGATCGTGGCCTGCTAAAATTCTGTGTTTACAAGAGATGTAAAACCAAACAGTTGTGTAAGACGGTATGAATTGATGAACAACCCAACTACCATTGCCATCAATAAAATAGTTGATTCTTTGATTCTGGTTTTCATTCGTTTTATTTCTAATGGCCTTAAAAGTAAACTCTTCTCCTATTTGGGGCAACCAATATATAGCGGAAAAATTACTTAAAAACGATAAAAAATTACTACGGATCTCTACTTTATATTTAAGGCAAAAGGCAATCTGGCCTGTATCCCTTTTTGCTCCATTGCAGCTTTTACCTCTTTTAAAATGGAATATGCCTCTATCCCTATTTCTTCTTCAATAAAGCTTTGCTTTACTTTAATGCTGGCACTGGCATAGTCTTCCAAAAAGCGTTCAAGGCCTGACTTATATTTTGGGTAATTTCTAATTCTATAGGTATCCAAACCTGCCAAAGAAGCGGCTTCTTCAATCGCATCTTCCAAACCGCCCAATTCATCAATTAACCCTAATCTTTTAGCATCTAACCCACTCCATACACGTCCTTGAGCCAAACTATCAGCTTTTTCCATAGATATATTTCTCCCTTGGGCTACCCTGCTCAAAAAAGTCTGATAGACATCTTCTACCCCTTCCTGGACCACATTCCTATACCCATCCGTCATCGGTTCAAAAAGAGAATAATCCACTGAGTTTTTATTAGTGCCTACCTGTTCTGCATTGATTCCTATATCTGCTGCCAATTCACTCATATTGGGCACCACACCAAAAACACCTATACTACCCGTAATGGTAGTTGGCTCTGCATAAATCTTATCTGCACCAACAGCTATATAATACCCTCCAGAAGCTGCTACATTCCCCATGGAAACCACCACAGGTTTCATTTCTTTGGCAAGCTCAACCTCTCTCCAAATAAGATCAGATGTCAATGCATTACCACCAGGAGAATCTACTCTTAGCACAATTGCCTTTACACTTTCATCTTCCCTAGCTTTGATCAATGCTCTATTGATAATTCCCTGAGCAATTATATCTGGACCTCCTTCACCATACATAATTTCTCCCTGGGCATAGATTATCGCAATTTTATCTTTCCCCTTATGTATCTTCTTTTTATTAGCTCCTATAGCATAATCTTCCAAGCTTACATAATTTATATCCTCTTCTATAGATATACCAGTTGCAGCTTTGAGCTTGTCTTCATATTGATCATAAAAAACGGTATCATCAATCAAACCAGATGCTATGGCCAATTCTGGACTTCTCCCTCCCAAAGTATCCGCTATGATATTTAAATCTTGTGCACTAATATTTCTTCCTTCAGAAATGTCTTCTATCATGGAGCCCCATATTGAACCTATTAATTCTTTTATCTGGGTTCTATTGGCGTCACTCATTTCATTGGATAAAAAAGGCTCTACCGCACTCTTGTATTTCCCATGGCGAATAACTTCCATTTTAACTCCAGTTTTATCCTGCAAGTCTTTAAAGAACAACACTTCAGAAGACAAGCCTTTATAATCCATAGACCCTACCGTGTTTAAAAAAACACTGTCGGCAACACTTGCCAAATAATAGTCTTTCTGCATATAGAAATCGCCATAAGCATAAACAAATTTTCCGTCTTCCTTAAACTCTTTTATAGCATTACGCAAGGCTTTGGTCTGTGCCAAACCAGCTATTAGAAAATTATTATTGATACTTATCCCCTTAATCTTGTCATCATCCTTTGCCACTTTTATGGCGTGTAGTATAGTATTGAGTCCTAGTGATTCTTCAAAAAGGCTTGAAAAAGGGTCTGCCCCATTAGAACCAACATAATCTTTTATAGGCTGTTGCAATTGAAGTTCTAAAACCGAATTATTTTTTACGACTACCTTATCTTCCGCACTACCGACCAAAGAAATGAATATGATAAACATTAAAAAAAGAATGCCAAAAGCAATTAAACATCCTATTATTGTTGCAAGCAAGTTTCCTAAAAACTTCATTAGTTAATCTATTTATATTTTGCCCAAATATAACCATATCCAATGTATTTAAAGTTTATTAGGATGATGTCCTTTTCTTTTCCTTATTTTGCTTTTGCATTATGAGCAACCACAAAACCACATACCTTTCACTGGGCAGCAACTTGGGAAATAAGTTGAATAACTTACAAAATGCTGTTTTTGAGCTCCAAAAAAAAGTTGGGGACATTGTGGCTATTTCCAATGTATACCAATCTCCCGCTTGGGGTTTTGAATCTGATAATTTTTTAAATATATGTATAACAGTTAAAACTGAATTGTCCCCGCATAAATTATTGAAAGTTGTTTTAAAAATTGAATCTGAACTTGGTAGAGAACGTAATAATAAAGAAGGGTATAAGCCTAGAACCATAGATATTGATATTCTTTATTACAATACAGAAGTAATTAAGACCAAAGATTTAACACTCCCCCATCTAAATTTGCACAAACGTATGTTTGTTCTTAAACCATTAGCAGACATTGCACCACAATTTTATCATCCCATACTTAATAAAGACACAAGAAACTTGCTGCAGGAATGCAAAGACAAGAGCAAGCTTACAAAAACAACCCACACATTACACAAAACAAGAACATCTCTTTTTTCCAAATTACATTTTATTGCTATTGAAGGGAATATTGGTGCCGGAAAAACCACCTTGGCAAAGAAAATATCTGAAGACTTTAATGCTAAATTAATTTTAGAGCGTTTTGCGGACAATCCATTTTTACCCAAATTTTACAAAGACCAAAGTAGATATGCCTTTCCATTGGAAATGTCTTTTTTAGCTGACAGGTATCAGCAATTTACTGACGATACTTCTCAATTAGATTTGTTCAAAAACTTTATGGTAAGTGATTATGATATTTTTAAATCGCTCATTTTTGCTAAAGTAACCCTACAAGAAGAAGAATTTAACTTGTATAGAAAATTGTTTGATTTTATGTACAAGGAAGTCATAAAACCCAATGCATATATTTATTTATATCAAAATACAGGACGGTTATTGAACAATATTAAAAAGCGCGGAAGAAGTTATGAGCAAAACATAACGCCTGATTATTTGGAAAAAATAAATCGCGGGTATTTAGATTTCATTAAAAGTTATCCCAGTCAAAATAGCTTGATCATAGACATAAGCAATTTGGATTTTGTAGCCGTAAAGGAAGACTATGAATCCATTCTCGACCAAATTCAGGAATTTATCGTTGGAAAGTCATTTTAAGTTAATTTTCACATATTACTTGTGTAAACCAAAACGATTCCCTTTATTGTACATCCTAATAAAGGAAACTAACTAACTCAAACTCTATATTTCTCGCCCAACTTCGGTTGGGCTTTTTTTTATAAAAACAGGTGAATTACCTCTTTAGTTTAGACCATATATCCCAAACCACAACACCCACGCTTACAGAAATATTTAAAGAATGTTTGGTGCCATATTGTGGAATTTCCAACACATTGTCACAAAACGGAATTACCTCATCGGCAACACCTTTTACCTCATTCCCAAATATCAACACCTGTTTTTTAGAGGCATTTGGAACATAGGTATTCAGCATAGTTGCTTTATCAGCTTGCTCCACTGCCAAAATTTGATTTTCGTCACTTATCAGTTCCTTAATCAGTTCCAATGTACTTTCGCGGTATTCCCAATCAACACTCTCTGTAGCACCCAATGCCGTTTTATGGATATCCTTATGTGGTGGTCTCGCCGTTATACCACAGAGGTAAATTTTTTCGATTAAAAAAGCATCAGACGTTCTAAAAACGGAGCCTATATTATTAAGGCTTCTAATATTATCCAATACAATGATAATGGGCATTTTTTCAGCTTGCCTAAACTCATCAACATTCAACCTGTTTAACTCCTCGTTTTTAAGCTTTCTCATATGAATTACTACTATATGCCAGGTTTATTACAACCCTCCTCCTCACTATAAAATGGAGGAAATTAAACTAGCTATTTTGAAAAATAGCGTTTCATTAAGTTATCCCCAAAGTATCAACAATGGTATAGATTTCCTAAAGAAATTGCTACATTCGTTTTTAATGCTTTTCAGCAAAAATAAGTTAATAAAATCGCTTTGTCCAAAACAGAAAAAACAAAAAAGGTAACGCCTTTAATGAAGCAGTACAATACCATCAAGACTAAATATCCTGATGCCCTATTGCTTTTTCGTGTAGGTGATTTTTATGAGACATTTGGTCCAGATGCAGTCAAGGCATCCAAAATATTAGGCATTATCCTTACACATAGAAACAATGGTGGCGAGAAAATAGAATTGGCAGGTTTTCCTCATCATTCCTTGAACACCTATTTGCCCAAATTGGTAAAAGCAGGGCAAAGGGTTGCCATTTGTGATCAATTGGAAGATCCAAAAATGACCAAGACCATTGTAAAAAGGGGAGTTACAGAACTTGTTACCCCTGGCGTGGCCTTTAATGATGATATTCTTAGCGCCAAGACCAACAATTTTTTGTGCGCTGTCCATTTTGGCAGAAAATTAATCGGTATTTCTTTTTTAGACATCTCTACTGGGGAATTCCTGACCTATGAGGGCAATGAAGAGCAAATAGACAAGCTGTTGCAAAACTTTTTACCTAATGAGGTATTGGTCTCCAAAGTTCATAAAAAGGAATTTTTGGACGTGTTCGGGCATCAATTCCATACCTTTTATATGGAAGATTGGGTCTATCAAGAAGATTATGCCATAGAGACCCTTACCAATCATTTTAAAACAGCCACCTTAAAAGGTTTTGGCGTGGCCAATTTATATCACGGCATAGTAGCATCTGGTGTGGTGCTGCACTACCTTTCTGAAACGCAGCACAGGCAATTACAGCATATAAACAAACTACAGCGCATTGCTGAAGAGGAATACATTTGGATGGATAGGTTCACCATTAAAAACTTAGAACTGCACCATTCCACCAATCTTAATGCGGTCACCCTTATAGATATCATTGACAAAACCATTTCTCCAATGGGAGGGCGTTTGTTAAAACGATGGTTAGCACTGCCGCTTAAAAATATTGAGAAAATACGCCGAAGGCACCAAGTGATTGCCCATTTGTCCTCTAATAAAACCACTCTTGGAAAATTGCAACAATGGCTAAAACAAATAGGGGATATAGAACGATTGATCTCTAAAGTAGCCACAGGTAAAATTAACCCCAAAGAAGTAATTCAGCTTAAAAATTCTTTGGAAGCTATTGTGCCCATAAAACAATTGGCCTCCCAAAGTGAGAATGAAGCCTTAAAACTCATAGGAGACCAGTTACATTCCTGTAATCTGCTACGCGATAAAATAAAGGAGCTCCTAAATGAAGAAGCCCCTGTACATATTCCCAAAGGAAAAACCATTGCTGATGGATATTCTGAAGAGTTGGATGAACTTAGAGGAATGGCATTTTCTGGCAAGGATTATTTAAACAAAATGTTGGAACGGGAAACCAAGAGAACGGGAATAACTTCTCTTAAAATAGCGTCTAACAATGTTTTTGGTTATTATATAGAAGTCCGAAACACTCATAAAGACAAGGTTCCAAAGGAATGGATCAGAAAACAGACCTTGGTCAATGCAGAACGATACATCACTGAGGAACTCAAGGAATATGAAGGTAAAATACTGGGAGCCGAAGAGCGTATTCTAAGTTTGGAACAGCAATTATTTTCACAGCTCATTGTATGGATGCAGGAATATATAAGCCCTGTTCAAAACAATGCCCAGCTCATTGCACAATTGGATTGCCTTTGCGGATTTACCCAATTGGCCACGGAAAACAATTATGTGGAACCTTCTCTAAATGATTCCACAGAAATAGAAATTATAAATGGACGGCATCCCGTTATTGAAAAACAATTGCCTTTGGGAGAAACCTATATTCCCAATGATGTGATCTTAAATAGGGACAATCAACAAATCATTATGATCACTGGACCCAATATGAGCGGTAAGTCGGCTATATTACGCCAGACCGCTTTAATTGTACTATTGGCGCAGATGGGAAGTTTTGTTCCCGCAGAAGCTGCAAACATTGGTTATGTGGACAAAATTTTTACCCGTGTGGGTGCAAGTGACAATATTTCTATGGGAGAATCCACTTTTATGGTGGAAATGAACGAGACCGCATCTATACTAAACAACTTATCCGAACGTAGTTTGGTTCTATTGGATGAAATTGGTCGCGGCACCAGTACCTATGATGGTATTTCCATTGCTTGGGCCATTTCTGAATATTTGCACGAACACCCAGCAAGAGCAAAAACATTGTTTGCAACACATTATCACGAACTTAATGAAATGTGCAACACCTTTGAGCGCATTAAAAACTATAATGTATCAATAAAAGAGTTAAAAGACAATGTGCTTTTCTTAAGAAAACTCACCCCTGGCGGCAGTGAGCACAGTTTTGGTATCCATGTGGCCAAAATGGCGGGAATGCCCCAACAGGTGATACAAAAAGCAAACAAAATATTAAAGAAGTTAGAGAAATCCCATTCCAGCGAAGAACTAACAGATAAATTGCAATCCGTACAAGATGAGATGCAGTTGAGCTTTTTTAATCTAGACGACCCCCTTTTGGAGCAAATAAAGGAGGAAATCATTCATTTAGACATTAATACATTGACTCCTGTTGAAGCACTTATGAAGTTAAATGAAATTAAACGCATGCTGACCAAAAAAGGGAAAGCCACTTCTTAGTTTAGCTCCATATTTTTTATTTCTTTTTTTGACAAAAATTGCTTTGCTTTTTATAGAATTATATTAAATTTGCACCCGCATCTTTTAGGAGATGCCCACGTTCATAAAAATGCGAAAGTAGCTCAGGGGTAGAGCATCACCTTGCCAAGGTGGAGGTCGAGGGTTCGAATCCCTTTTTTCGCTCATTGTTACCAATTGGCTGTTAGGACTAACAGTACTGGCTCGAGTGGTGGAATTGGTAGACACGTTGGACTTAAAATCCAATGGCCGTAACGGCCGTATGGGTTCAAGTCCCATCTCGAGTACAAGGGAGATAGCCGAGGTTTTACCTCGGCTTTTTCATGCTCAAAAATGCACGTGGTACAACAGAATCAAGTATAAAACTTGGGGACTAGTGAAAATTATGCGTAAATTTTAGTTAGCCTATTAGAGGGAAAATGTAATATCTCTGACACCTCTAATGAGTTCTAAACTCTTTTATTTTAGCATTAAAAAGGGGGCAAACATAAAATTTCGCCCTCAATTTTTACGTTTGACCCGAAGTCTGATTAAAGCCATCCCTGATTTTTTTATAAGCGACACGCATTTGTGATTCAACTGTTTTTATCGAAATATTTAAGATATCGGCGATTTCCTTATATTTTTTACCTTCTATTTTGCTCAAAAGCAAGATCTGCTTGCAACGCGGGGGCAAATTTTCTATCAATAATACTAATTTAGCGGTTCTATCACTTACGAGCTCCGCTGTCTCATTGAGACGGTCATCTAAAGCTTTTTGCTTCAATTCATCAAAAACTTTGGTTTTATATCGATTCTTTCTATGCTGATCGATATATAAATTTCGTGCTGTTTTGAATAGGTAATTTTTCAGAGAAGGCCTATCTAATAGAGATTTTCTATTGTCCCATACTACAATAAAACTATTTTGAACAATATCCTTGGCCTCCTGATGATTATGGGTAAACGTGGTTATGTAGGCTAATAATGGTCCATATAGACTTTTGAAAATTATTTTAAAAGCTGCGTGATCTACATATTCTATTTTAAGTGCCGATTCATCCTTGTTCATAAAACATTTTTTCGACTTAGTCGCTTTGTTAAGTGCATCATTTAGGACAAACTTAAGAATAAAATATGGAGCAAAAAATCAAGAACCTCTCACTTTTCGAACTCAGGGAGCGTTTCTCAGATGGCGAGAGCTCCCTTTCCACTTTTCGAAACTTAAATTTGGGGCGATGACTTCTAATGTCGTAAGTGCGACCACTATGTATGACATCTGTTAGGACTATCTGAACGAATACTGTTATAATTTCAACAGGATTTTTGTAAAGAAGCAGGTATTCGACAATCTGGAGCCACGAATGGCAAAGACCTCACCCTGCTATATCAAAAATATTAGCACTTAAGCGCCTAAGTCAATAACTTTTTTGACCTTCAACCAAGGGAAGCCCACAACAACTATTGAAAAAATATTTCATTTTCTTTTAAGGGTTTATTGATAACGGATCGTTTTAATCATATAATAACCATGTAATGAGTAATTCATTAGAAAAATTAATTGTAAAATACTTTACTGATTCCCTCTCTCCAGCGGAATTATCAAGACTATCTGACTTGTTAAAAGATGTAAAGAAACAACAAGTATTCGAAGAGTATACCAGAAATTATTATGACCTGAACTCTACTTTACAACGCGTGAACCTAGATGAAACACATAGTGACTTGCTAGGAAAAATAGAATGGACTAGGAGACATAATAAATTTTCTTATAAAAAGTGGTATAAGATTGCAGCTGTTTTTATAGCTATAATCGGGATGAGCCATTTTCTTTTTTTAACATTTAATGATTTTTTCAAAGATAAAATAGATGATAACGAGATTACCTTAACACTTGAGAATGGGGATGTCAAAGTAATCTTAGAAGGTGACAATGAGAATATCGTAAATAACGAGGGGCTGGTGGTAGGAAAACAAGAAGGAACAAAGTTGATTTATAGAAATAACAAAAATGCTAGTACTGATTCTATAGAGGATCTTGTGTACAATGAACTAGCAGTTCCTTACGGGAAAACGTTTCGATTGACCTTATCGGATGGGACTCTGGTGCATTTAAATGCGGGAACTACCATAAGATACCCAGTAAAATTTCTAGAAAATGGAGATAGACAAATTTATTTGAACGGCGAGGCGTATTTTGAGGTAGCACATGACAAAGACCACCCCTTTATTGCAAACACCAAAGAAATGAAGATAAGGGTTTTGGGTACTAGCTTTAATATAAGTTCTTATAACGAAGATAGTTTGATAAATACTGTATTGATCGAAGGTTCCGTAGCCCTATATAAGAATGATGAAGTTTTTGATGATAAAACCTCGATTTCATTGGTTCCTGGTCAGGTTGCCTCTTGGGACAAGGTAGAAAAACAGCTCCAAATCAGTGAGAGTGATATTGATGAATATATAGCTTGGACCAGAGGAAAGCTATTGTTCAAGGTCAGGCCTTTTTCAGAAATCAGAAAAGTGCTCGAAAGGCACTATAATATATCGATAATCAATAATTATAAATTTTTAGATGATCAACGGTTTTTTGCGAAATTCGATACAGAAACCATTGAACAGGTGTTGATTTCATTTCAGAGCGGTCAACCCTTTTCATTTGAGATAAACGGAAGTAATATACTAATCAATGAACCTTAAAAACAAATGCCAATGCAATAGATATTTTAAAGGCTATTGAATTATATCCTTTGTGTTTTTATCATACCACACTTTTACGCATTATTTTGATAATACCTCATCGAATAGCGATGTTATTCTCTTTAATTCCACTTTGGTTTTGTATTAAAGTTTGCTGTCATAATTTCATGAATACAATTCAAATTAGTCTCTAGACAACCAAAATCAACTATTTAGGATTGCTTTATACAAAAAATCGAGAAATGCTGCAACATTTCCCGACTTCATAAAGTGATTTAATTAATGAGTAATTAACTCACCAAATACACTACGAAAATATGAAAAGATTCATAATATGGAGAATACTTCTGTTTATTCTCGCAAAATTTAGCTTAAAAATGAAATTGACAACCTTGTTGCTTATTATTTCATTGTTTAGGGTCCAAGCAGGTATATATTCACAGAATACGTTAATTTCTTTAAATCTGAAATCTGTTAAAGTAATTATGGCTCTTGAAAAAATAGAGTCTCAAAGCCAATTTAAATTTTTGGTGAATGAGAATGTCATTCATGATTTTGGCTTGGTTTCGATAAAGATCAAGCGAAAGCGTATCGAAAAGGTACTAGATGAGTTATTTTCAGATACCAACATAACATATAAGATAATTGACCGTCAGATTGTCTTAAGAAAAAGGAGAATGAATAATAAAGTGGTTCCAAAGACCATCGAGAAGAAAAACTATCTACAGAGTAGTATCCAAGGAACCATTACTGATGAAAAAGGTCAACCCTTACCTGGGGCCAGTATTATTGAAAAAGGTACTACGAACGGAGCCCAATCTGATTTTGATGGTAATTTCTCATTGCTATTAGTTAATCAAAATGCAACTTTAGTGATTTCTTATATAGGTTTTGCAACTAAGGAAGTCGTTATCGATGGGCAAACAAACCTTGCCATAGCCTTGGAAGAAGATACTGCTGGTCTTGATGAAGTAGTAGTGGTTGGTTATGGTGCCCAAAAAAAAATAAACTTAACTGGAGCCATCGCAACAACATCAGGGAAGGTTCTTGAAAACCGTGCCATATCCAATGTATTGGAAGGTTTGCAGGGAACTGTTGGAGGATTGAACATTACCAATTCCAATGGCGGACCAGGTAGTGCTCCTAAAATTAATATTAGAGGAGCTACCTCTATTAACGGGGGTTCACCTTTGGTTCTTGTAGATGGAGCCCAAATGAATCTTAGTCAAGTCAATCCTAATGACATCGAAAGCATATCTGTTTTAAAAGATGCGGCTTCCGCAGCTATTTATGGTTCAAGGGCAGCATATGGTGTAATATTAGTTACTACAAAAAAAGGAAAAAGGAATACCAAAACTAGAGTCACCTATAGTAGTAGTACCTACCTGTCAAAACCAACCACATTGCCAAAAAAATCCGACAGTTATAAATTTGCTTTGTATGTTAACGAAATGAGGAGAAGTGACAACAAAAGCACCCCGTTTAATAATGAACATCTTGCATTGATCAAAGCAACTGTGAATGGGACAGGGGTTTCTGGTGTGAATTACACGCTTAAACCTGGTAATAGTGGTGCTTATTATGAACATGCTAATACCAATTGGTCAGATTTGGTGTTCAATGATGCGGCACTTGGCCGCATCCATAACCTTTCAGTTTCTGGAGGTTCTAAAAAAACAAGCTATCACACCTCTTTTGGCTATACTGGATTTGATGGTGTAGTGAAAGTCGGGGGAGATAACTACAAAAGATACAACATTAACCTAAAGTTGGATACAGATGTTTTTAAATGGCTAACCTCCTATTTTCAAGTGAATTTTTCAAAAGAATCTATTAATAGTTATAATGCAGTACCAGGACATGGGAGCAATTTATTCCATACTGTATGGAGAGCTCGCCCTATCCTGACACCTACTTTTGAGAAGGATGGCACTACCTATCCAACTTTTATACGACTAAACCCTGTGAGCACCTTGCTGAATTCAGGACGGAAAATTATCTCCAAATATAATTTAAATACCAAATTTGGGCTGAAAATGACTTTTGGAAAGATTGGTGTTTTTTCAAACTTCACATACAATCCATATTTTTTCGAGGCAGTTGAGAATAATAAATCCATAAAATCCTTAATTCCTTGGAAACCCAATAACCCTATACGTGAAGATGGTAAACCTGAATATGTTAGAAAGAGAAATGGAGTAGACAATTATTATGCTTTTGATGCATACACCCAATACGAAAATACTTTTAACGATAAACATTATTTAAAAGCAATGGTCGGGTATAATCAAGAATGGAAAACATTGTCGAACGTTATTGCTTATAATACAGATTTAATCAGCCCCGATGTTATTTCCTTGACCAATACCACAGGGGAACATCCAATTGTTTCAGATGCCTATAATCAGTGGGCCTTGAGAGGTGCGTTTATGCGTCTTAATTACACATTCAAAGATAGGTATCTTATAGAAGTAAATGGTAGATACGATGGGTCATCACGCTTTAAAAAAGATGACCGTTTTGGTTTTTTTCCTTCAATTTCAGCAGGATGGCGAATATCTGAGGAAGTATTTATGAACAATGTATCCTTTGTTGATAATTTTAAATTGCGTGCCTCGTACGGTTCGTTGGGTAATCAAAGTGTTAATACATTATATCCTATTTCAGAATATCAAACTATTTCTCAAGTAAGATATGGTCTTGATGGAGCAAGACCAGTTGGACTACAACCCGGTAATCCGTTGGCGAGTTCTCGTACATGGGAAACCGTTTCGACCATTAATTATGGTCTAGATGCCACCCTGTTTAGAGGTTTGAACCTTACGTTTGATATCTATAAACGAACTACTGAAGATATGTTGGTCTCCGGGGATGCTCTTCCAGGAGTATATGGGGCAAATACCCCTCAAAAAAATGCTGCCGATCTTGAAGTGAATGGTTGGGAAGCCTCCTTGAGCTGGAGGAATCAATTAGACAACGGAATCAAATATAATATAGGGTTTATGCTATCTGATTGGAAAGGTGAGATTACCAAATTTGAAAACCCTACCAAATCACTTTCAAAAGCATTCTATAAGGGTGAAACGATAGGTCAAATATGGGGGTATGAAACTATGGGCTTGTTCCAAACACCTGAAGAAATTGCAACAGCAGCAGACCATTCACCCCTTGGAGCAGGTAATTTAGTAGCCCCAGGAGATGTGCACTATGCCGATTTGAACAATGATGGTGAAATAAACCCAGGAGACGACACCGTGGATAACCCTGGTGATCGTAAAATAATCGGCAACATGACACCCCGATATAGTTATGGTATCCGAGGGGAGGTAGATTGGAAAGGCTTTGATTTTAACTTCTTTTTCCAAGGAGTGGGTAAAAGAGATTTTTGGTTAACAGGTCCGCTTGTATTTGGAGGTACACAAGGTTATGGAAATTCAATCGTTACAGATGAGTTATATAATAATATTTGGAGTGATGGCACATTTGGTATACCCGAAAACCGCAATGCATTTTATTTTAGGCCGAGTGAAGGTGCGGTCTCTAGACGAAATAGCCAAATACAAACACGCTATCTACAAAATGCCGCTTATTTGCGCCTTAAAAACATAACACTAGGGTATTCCTTGCCGAATACTTTAGTCAATAAGATTGGTATTTCGGGTTGCAGGTTATACCTCTCAGCCGAGAATATGCTGACTTTTACAAAGTTGAAATCTAATTTCGATCCCGAGGTGTTAGTTCTCAATGAATCAGGACAGGGTGCTACAAGCCCGAGAATTGGTGATTCTCAGACCGGAAAATCTTATCCGATATCCAAACGACTATTGCTTGGAATCAAACTTAATTTTTAATTCACCTTAAATATTTAATAAAATGAACAATAAAATATTATTTATACTTTTTATGGTGTTTGTGTTGGCTAGCTGTAACGATGAATTTTTAGATCGATTGCCAGAGACAAGTATTACAGAAGATAATTTCTGGAATACAGAACAAGATTTAATAGCCTATAATAACCAATTATATGCCACGTATTATGAACCGAAAGGCTTTGGGAGTCTTCATGAGAATTATGTTCTAGAGGGCATGAGTGACAATGCATTTTCAGATTCTCCAAGTGATCTCCGGTTGGGAGTTCATTCTGCAAGTAATCCTATTACAAGTATCAGTATATGGAATTGGAATTGGGAACTAATTAGAAATATCAATGTTTTTCTTGAAAACTACAAAAATACACTCATAGATGAATCGATTCAGAATAAACATGCTGCCGAAGCTAGGTTGTTAAGAGCATTGAGTTATTACGATAAAGTAAAATTATATGGGAATTTACCACTAATTGATAAAGTATTATCGGAGGATGACGAACTTGTTTTTACCACACAATCAAGCAGGAACGAAATAATCCAGTTCATCATAGACGATTTGAATTTTGCCGTTCAATGGCTTCCTGAAGGAGCACCAACAGGAAAGTTTTCCAAAAATATTGCATTGGCTTATAAAGCTAGAATTACTCTTCATGAAGGTACATTTAGAAAATACCACGGTTTAGGAGGAGAATCTCCCTTTTTACAAGCAGCAGCCAATGCGGCTAATGAGGTTATTGCAAGTGAAAAATATCAAATAACCTCCGATAGTTATTTCTCTTTATTCAACAGTACAGATTTATTAGGTAACAAAGAGGTTGTTTTCTACAAGGATTATGATGAAACGCTACAGATTTATCATAATATCGTAAACAGTATTACGAATGTTGCAGGACAGTCTTATGGAGGCACCAAAAGCCTGATCAACGATTACCTGTGTACTGATGGACTTTCAATTTCTGATAGCCCTCTATATCAGGGCGATGAGGTTATTGCTAATGAATTCATCAATAGGGATTTACGTCTGAGTGCAACATTTGCATCTCCAAACGATTCTAGATTTTCTTACTTTATGGGAAATAAAATCTATTTGAATTCATCGCCTAATGGGTTTCCTATATCAGCATCTCCCTCTGGTTATCATGCCGCTAAATTTTTCAATGATGACCGAGTTCATACTGCTGCATTTGCCAGAGATTGGGGAGATTATCCATTATTTCGATATGCCGAGGTACTATTGATTTATGCAGAAGCAAAAAAAGAACTTGGAAGCCTTACACAAGGAGATATTGATATATCAATAAATTTGTTAAGAACAAAAGCAGGAGTGGCAGATATGACCCTTGCCAATGCCTCGGTAAATGAAATTAGACGGGAAAGACGTGTTGAACTTGCACTTGAAGGAATGCGCTATGATGATTTGATGCGTTGGAAACAAGGACCATTGTTGGCTCAACCTGTATTGGGTATAAAATTTACCGCAGATAATATTGCTGATTACCATGATTATGAAATTGGGACTGATATTACTTTGGATGCATCTGGTTATGTCAAATCAAACAGTATATATGATTTTGATGAAAATAAGCATTATTACTTTCCCATACCGATTAATGAATTATCGCTAAACCCTAATCTTGTACAAACCAATGATTGGTAAAACTACATCTAGCTATTAACAATAACGAACTTAGTTGAATTTTTTGATTGAAGTGAAAAATTAGGTTTTTATACCCAATTGAAAAAATTTAACTAAGTTCGTTTCAATAAACGTAATGGAAATGTCGACAAACACGGGTATTTCTACCAAGAACTCTACAATGAAAGATATGCAATGGAGAGAACCAATGCTTGGCTATTTTATATTGCTACTTTTAATGATTTAATACTACAATCTCCAGTTAGATAGGTTCTAATTGTCTGCTGTTAATTGCAGCAGTATTTAAAAAATTCTAAAAACCTAAAAAAAAGGTTAAATTATTTTTTTAAAAAATTAGAAACCATTTGATTATTGGAGTCTAACAACATATTTTTCTAATAACCAAAGGTCTAAAAATACCATATGAAAATCATATACAATTTACGATTGCTATTTTACATATTATGTATAGCATCTTGTAAACCATCAGCTAAAAATGACCAAGAAAAAACTAAAGAATCGAACAGACCCAACATTGTTTTTATTTATACAGATGATCAAACTTACGAATCGATTAACGCTCTGGGAAATGCCGAGATTCAGACACCGAACCTTGATCGATTGGTCAATTCTGGAACCACTTTTACCCATGCCTATAATATGGGGGGGTGGCATGGAGCGGTATGTGTTGCTTCTAGATCGATGATTATTTCTGGTTCGTTTATCTGGAATGCCAAACAAAAAGATAGTCTGTGGGCAAAAAGAGATTCCATAGCCTTGAAACAAACCTGGAGTAGATTAATGGCCAATCAGGGATATAAGACATATATGACCGGCAAATGGCATGTTAAAGCTCCAGTAGATATGATCTTTGAGCGATTTGCACATATAAGACCTGGAATGCCAGAAGATCAGAGGAAGGAATTAAGGGTCTCAATCAAGAAATGGAAGGAAGAATCTGGCGATATGAAGGATTGGAACAATTATATGCCCCTAGGCTATGCTCGCCCCAAAAATGAAAATGACAATTCATGGTTGCCTATGGATTCTATTCATGGAGGCTTTTGGGAAGGTGGAAAGCATTGGAGCGAGGTGGTAAGAGATGATGCTTTGAGGTTTCTCAAAGATGCCAGTACTAATGATAAGCCATTTTTTATGTACCTCGCATTTAACGCTCCACATGATCCAAGACAGGCTCCACAAATTTTTTTGGATATGTATCCATTGGATAAAATTTCCGTTCCTGAAAATTTCCTGCCAGAGTATCCTTGGAAAGACGATATTGGTAATGGACCAAACCTTAGGGATGAAGCATTGGCACCGTTTCCAAGAACAGAATATGCAGTAAAGAAACATAGACAGGAATATTATGCCAGCATCACCCATTTGGATGAACAGATAGGTGAAATAATCGATGCCCTAGAGGCTTCCGGTGAACTGGATAACACCTATGTTTTCTTTACTGGAGATCACGGATTGTCTGTCGGGCAGCATGGATTAATGGGCAAACAGAGTCTTTTTGATCATAGCATCAGGGTTCCGTTGATGGTAGTTGGACCTAATATACCAAAGGGGAAAAGATTAGATCAGGATGTTTACTTGCAGGATATTATGGCCACAAGTCTTGAATTGGCAGAAATTGAAAAACCTTCCTATGTACAGTTTAACAGTTTTCTGGACATTATTAGCGGCAAAAGGCAAGAAAGTCATTATGATGCTGTTTATGGAGCTTATATAAATTTCCAAAGAATGATAAGAAAAGATGGATATAAATTATTGGTCTATCCTAAAATTGACAAAATTTTATTGTTCGATATGAAAAATGACCCCAAAGAAATCAATGATATCTCCAAAGACATTGAACAGACCAAACGTGTAAAGTCACTTTTTGCCGATTTATTACAATTACAAATGAAAGTAAACGATTCTTTAGATTTATCGGAGCTATACCAATCGCTACAAGATTAAACTCCCAAGTGATAATAGGATTATTTCTGTTATGAACAGTCAAATACAATAACAACATTATGTTTAAAATAGGGTTCTTATTATTGCTGATTCTTCTGTTTTTATCCAGTTGTACTACAATAAAGAAGGAGTCTAACATTTCTGAAACAGCATCAGGGATTATTTCAGAGAAGCCCAATATCATTTTGATAATGGCCGATGATCTAGGCTATGGTGATGTCGGGTTTAATGGGAATACTACGATTAAAACACCCGCTATTGACCAATGGGCACTTGACGGTATAAAATTTAATCGTTTTTATGCCGCCACACCTGTTTGTTCGCCAACTAGAGGCAGTGTGCTGACCAGTCGTCATCCGTTCCGTTACGGAATCTATTTTGCTATCTCGGGCCATGTAAAACAGCAGAAAGTTCTTCTTCCCGAAGTATTAAAACAACAAGAATCTACTACTGGGCATTTTGGTAAGTGGCATTTAGGAACACTTACCGATGAAGAACAAAATAGATGGGGAGGCTGGGATAAAGATCCAGCGAGTAATTTTTCGCCACCTTGGCTAAATGGTTATGATGCCTGTTTCGTTACCGAATCAAAGGTGCCTACTTGGAATCCAATGTACGATAAAAAATATACGTTGCTTGATGGCTCTATGCAAGAAGAAGCACCGAGATACCATACCGACTACTGGGAAGGGCCGAGTCGAAA
>Ga0256845_1001204_pt1 | contig 21365 bp, 16 predicted proteins | sample RiftiametaG_FD_189101 | JGI IMG/M metagenome (GOLD analysis project Ga0256845, IMG submission 189101) | Tube worm associated microbial communities from hydrothermal vent at the East Pacific Rise, Pacific Ocean - Riftia | ecosystem: Host-associated > Annelida > Integument > Unclassified ...
AGCCTTGTACCATTCACTTGTACGTGTGACCTAACCCCTGGCCCCTTCCCTGGAAGGGAATGGGAAAAAAACTCCCCTCGCCTTGCAGGAGAGGGGCCGGGGGAGAGGTTAAAATATGATGATCTATGGTCTGACACTCATTCTAGGATTGCTGTTCGGAAGTTTTTTCAATGTCTGCATCTACCGTATCCCACACGGGGAATCTATCGTCTTTCCTGGTTCCCATTGTCCACGTTGCAACCACGCGCTTACACCATGGGACAACATCCCTGTGATCAGTTTTCTCCTGCTCCGGGGGAAGTGTCGGTTTTGCCAGGCTCCGATTTCCTGGCGGTATCCATTGGTCGAATTACTGACAGCCGGTTTGTTTCTTCTGGTTGTTCATTCGTTTTCTCTCACTTGGTCCACACTTGTTTATCTTATCTTAACCTCCGCATTTATTGTGATTTCCTTTATTGATTTTGATCACCAAATCATTCCCGACAAGATTTCCCTGCCGGGAATTCTGATCGGGTTTGCGGCTTCTTTTGTGCTTCCGCTCCATTGGTACGATTCTCTCTTAGGTATCCTGTTTGGAGGCGGCATCATTATGGCTGTTGGGTATCTTGGGGAATGGGTCTTCAAAAAAGAAGCTATGGGAGGGGGGGATGTGAAATTAATGGCCATGATCGGAGCGTTTTTGGGCTGGAAGTCTGCCCTGTTGACCATTTTTTTTGCCTCACTCATCGGAGCGATAATCGGGATCGTCATGAAACGCATCACAGGGAAAGAATATCTTCCGTTTGGTCCCTTTCTTTCTATAGGAGCGTTCCTTACATTCTTGTGGGGCGAACGGTTTTTGTTGTGGTATTGGAGCCTCTTGCTCCCGTAGCAAGAGGATGAATGCGTATGAGGGGTTCATCAAAAGGCGGCTATACCTTGATCGAAATTCTGGTCGTCGTTACGATTGTGGGAATCCTGGCGACCATCAGCCTCCCCGATTTTATCCGTTGGCTGCACGCCTATCGTTTACAAGCTGCTGCTGTCAAATTGGTGAACGATCTCCAGGCGACAAAACTGCTGGCTATGTTAAAAGGAAAAAAGCATCAAATGCAACTACGCCCGACTGAGCAGGGGAATTACTACCAGATTGTCGAAGACCCTGGAGGGATTGATCGAATCGTCTCTTCAATTGGACGAGTTATTCTTGACAAAGAATTCGGAGGAGTTATAATAAAGGAAACGAGACTGGATGGTACATTTACATTCTCCCCGAAAGGGACTTCAACAAACGGGAAAATTCTGTTGGAGAATGCAGTTCACCAACAGATCAGAATCTGGATCAATAACACAGGGCGCGTGAGAGTAGAAGCATTATAACTGTTTCTACGACAGGATCACATCGACATTCCCCCAACACATTACGCAGAAATGTTTTCTATGTCAAAAAAAGAGCTTGAAGTCAAAATTCTAAAGCACCTCCACAAAGCAAACCGTGGGAAAACGACGAGGAACAAGCTTGAGAAGCTTGATGAAGCGTTTGACATCCTTCAAGCCCTTTCAGCCTCCCTACGTTCGGAACAGCAACCGTCCGGCTCACAAGAGATCACTCAAGGACTTCTCGACCAATATCGTGAGTTGGGCTGTCTCTATAAGCTTAAATTCCAGATGGACGCCTTGCTCAGCGATGTCAAACACGAGCTGAGTACGATCGAAAAATCAGTCGAATCGTTTTCCCAGGAACAATTTGATGCCCTCCTCCAACGACTCCACGTGATCCTCGATATTGATGCCGGACATCCTGAGGCTCCTGTTCTCCTCGATGCCTTGACACGGGGGTTTCCTCAATACGCTGAACAATCCTTTCTTATGAAGACGTATATCGATCTTGCTCCCTATCAGGCATCAGCCCTGTCAATTGAAGTAGAATGCCCTCTGAACGAGGTTCAGAAATCATCCACCCTTGAAGCGATCTCTGCCACAAATAGAATAGGCCCGTGTCCAGAGCAGCAGAACGACGCCGATGCGATCTGCCGGTTCCGTTTTTCACAAGAGCAACTCAAAGCATTTGAACCCTTTCATCAAGAGCTCCATACAAAGTCCACTTACCGCATCTTTGTCAATACACGCCCGATTGAAGAAAAAGCATTTACCCTCTGGTTCAACTGCTACAAGCGATCGTTATCGGTCAAAACTCCGCAATATTGTTATGGCGCCAGCCCGTTAACGTTCAATTTTTTTGGATGTCATAAACTGTATATGCCCGATATTGCCAAACATACCGGTTTGTGTTGGTTTCAGTTCGGCATCCTCGATCAGAAGTCTGGCATTTTTCTGGTTGACCGCCACCGGATTGTCGAACAGATCCGACAATCGCTCGAGAATTGCGGTTTTTGCCCGGTTCTTACGCAGGACAAGCTCAATATCGGAGTGGGGCTTCTTCCTCAATATATCAATCCAGAGTGTGATCGTCGCTGGAAATATCTCTACCATCACGAAGAGCGGGTGGGGGTCATCCCGGCAGGAGATGAAATCGCAACCTCGCTTCAACCACAGGAGGCCGAAAAGGTCGATTTGGCAAGTGTTATCGAAATCGGGCATACTCCTTCTATCGACCTTATGCTCAGATACCTTGTCTCCAGTGATACGGCTGAATTACGCGTGAGGAAATACCAGGGGTTCTCGCGGTGTTTGAATTGTGGTTCGACCTATAAACCCCACACGATGATCTGCCCGAAATGTAAGATTGACTTTGGAAAATATGCTGTCAGAAATCCGGAAACTGTTTTACACGAGCTTACTTATACAAGTCTCCTGGAACTGCCAATCGCTGCTGGTCAGAGAGCAGGTACAGAATCATCCCAGCCTGATGAGGGAAAATCATCGGTGTCTTTTGAACAGTTATGGAATGACCCGAAAGTGCAGGAATTATTGGCTCCCCAATCAGAACATGCAGAAATTCCCTCGGAGTCCCAGGCTGTTTATCAGGACATGCCATCTGAAGAATATAGAATGGTGGATCCGCTGATAACGACGGATGAAGAGGAAGAGGAACCTTCTTTCTCCACTCCGCCTCGTCCAGATTCTTCCAGCCGATTTGATCTCCATGGCAAATTAAGAAGCCTCATGTCGAAAAAATATCGCGAGCGGAAAGCCATTGAGCGGGCATTTTCAGGATCAGCACCGCAGGAACTGCCAGTATCCCGAACACATAAGAGACCTGCCTCGCCCGAACTGAGTGGGCGGCAAGTTCCTTCAAAGCCCCATGCGTTAGACAAAATATTCACCCAACCGAAACCCCAGGCAGACGGAACAGGGGCGCAATTTCGGTCGCAACGCGTAGATTCGGATTTGCTCAATGCGGTGAAAAAACTCAAACCACGCCAAAAGTCAGAATTGAGTAAACGTGGTGTTGTGCGAGTCATTTACCATGCCACCATTGATAAAGATATTTGCCCCTTGTGCGAATACCTTGATGGCATGGTGATGGACCCGGATGATCCGGCGACAGACATTTTCAGTCCCCCGCTCTTTTCAGGATGTACGTGCAGCCGGGAATATGTCCTCAAAACGGAAAAACCGAGCAATTGGCCGAAAGTCACCTTTCACTTCCCCCCAAAAGAGTTGTTGGGATACCTCCAGAAAGAGTAACCAATCGGGGTAAGCATTTTTGAAACACCGCCTCTCACAACCTGCAATCCGTTACGCTTTTCATCTCTGCGTATGTAAATGGGGACGGGTGCATTACAAACTTCCCCACCAGACATTGCCGCTCTGGCAGGAAATATCTCTCAATCGGAACAATGCTGCGCCCATTACACTGATGAGAAACAGAACGATTGCGACAGGAATAACCCCTCCAGATGCTGCGACAAATTTGGCGTGCGCCCACCACAGATCAAGACCGTAATAGGGGATAAAGGCATTCCGATCCTGGACGTTCGATAATAATTCGATCCCTTGCAGAGGAAATCCGTTGCGGTGAAATAGATCAGACACGGCGTGCTTTACTAACCAAAGATGCCCTTGAATATGGGGGAGTTCAGGAGTTGCCCGTAACAATTGACCGTAGTCTGACAGACGGACTGTTTCGTCCGCAAGGGGCAAGGTATACTGAATCCTCCAATAAAAAGTATGATAATTCACCACCACTCCCAGCAATTGCTGTCCGATGCCCAGCACCAATAAACCGGCGATAAGATATTTTCGGAGTGTCTGAGCCACACTTCCTATACTCGAATTTTCGAGATAAGCTCCTGTAACCACAAGGAAAAACGGCAAGGTTGGGGTAAGGTAGCGCGGGCCATAATAAAGTTCGTTGGTGGTAAACGGGTAAAACAGAAAAAACGTCGCAACCACTCCCCACGTCAACAGAGCAAATTCTCCAAAACGGAGGAAGAATCTTCTCGCTCCGCACAACGCCAGCAGGATGACCGGTGAATAGAAAAAAATACTCCCTTCAAGACCCCAGAGATTTTCGCCAATATGGCGCAGCACATCAGTGTAACAAAATGTAAACTCACTACCATAGCCTGTTTCAAAGGGATTTGCGAAACGCAGCATATTATATGCTCCGACAATGCCGAAGCCAGCTAATAATACTGGAAATCCAAACAAGACGGCTTTTTTCAGGGAGGAACGAATACCAGCGGAATCACTGCCAGACATGATATACACGAAAAAAACCGGCAGCACGATCACCGCGACAATTTTGACGGTCATCGCAATACCCAGGCACAAGCCGGATAAGACAAGATTGGCTGCTGAATGGGCAGGTCTCCCACCAGGACGATGCGCCAAATAGGCTGCGCTCAGAAGGAAAAATGTGAGAATCGGTTCGCTAAAGTCCAGTTGGGCGTACATCCAGGCTTGTGTGCCAAGCCCATACAACAAGGCGCACGTGCAGGACGTGTTCAAAGCATAACCTGCTTTGCGGCAAAACAGAAGGAGTAAGGCACAGGTTAAGGCTGAAATAACGGGTTGTCCCAGCAAGGTGGTAAACATTGTCAGCCGGGCATACTGCGCAGCCAGAGCCGGGGAAAGCAAGGTCAGGGCATGTCCCAACAGATAAAAAGGAATATTATACACTGAGTGCCCGATCCCATACTGGGCGTAGAAGCGGCCATCATAGCCGACTTTCCCCCAGGGAACGGGTTGAATGGCGACGCTGTGTTCGAGCACAATTGAGCGCGTGACATCGTAGGTTGTTGTCCCGACGCCGCCATAGCCATGGCCTCCCATAGAAAAAATATACAGTGCGCTGAAAAAAAGAAATACCCAAAGCGCGCATTTACCGGAGTTTGTGTAAAATCTGTTCATAAACTGCTTCTGTCCGTTCGACCGTTCTGTGGATGCTAAAAAGTTGCTCGACCCGTTTTCTGCCTGCACGCCCCATCTGAATCCGTAATGTCTGTGTGTTGATAAGGGTTTCAAGGGCAGCGTACAATGGGTCAACTTGTTGAGGAGGAACCAGCAAGCCTGTTTTCCCGTGGGCCACAATTTCCGGGACTCCTCCAACTTCTGAAGCCACAACCGGTTTTTCCATCGCCATGGCTTCGATCACAATTTTGCCAAAGGGTTCCTGTAATGAGGGGAGCACGAGAATATCAAGCTGCTCCAGCAGGGCGGGAATGTCGCTGCGAAAGCCCAGGAACGTGACTGAAGTTTCGAGTTCCATCGCGTGAATGTATCGGTGTAATTGCTCAGTGTACTTTTCTGCACTCTGTTGCGGCTCTTTTCCGACGATCCAGAGTTCTAAGCGGGGATAGCGTTGCGACAGCCTGTGAAAGGCTTCCAAAAGTACGAGGTGCCCTTTCCTCCGACCGATTTGACCGACAATTCCAAGAATGATGCGAGCATGAGCACCGCGTCCGGTCATTGTTCGGGGATGATAGTGTTGTAAATCCACTCCATCATAGACACAGGCGATCTGCTGCTGAGGAACATTTTCCTGGCGCAGAAATTGTTGAACAGCCTCAGAAATGGCAAGGAGTCTTGTGTTCAACCGAACAAGCCGTCGTCCCATGCGCCCCGGAGGTTCGATGTCCCGAATATGGCCGATTGTCGGAATATTCAGGAATTTTCCGAGCAGCCCGGTATAGAATGAGGCAAAATTCGTATTCGCATACAGAATATCAGGGGCTTCGTGGCGTATCTTTCTGATAAGCCTGGGAAGCCTTGACAGGAAACGCGGGAACGTATAGCGATTCAGACCCGGCAAGTCAGGGATGGGCACACACGGAATATCCAGGGCGCGCACCGCTGACGTCAGCGCCCCTTCCGGGGCCAATACCATCGGCTGATACCGCTCACGATCAGCATACGTCAAGAAGTCTAACAGGGCGATTTCCGCTCCTCCAAGATACGAGACATGGTTCACGTGTAAAATTTTGTAGCTTTTCATGCAATAAAAACTTGTCAGAATTGTTGAGTGGGAACATGGTATCATCATGCAAAACACCTATACCTTAGCTTTATCAGTGAGAATTTGGCAAGAGAAAAATCGGTTCACAGTTCGCACAGTTAGCGGCCATGAGTGGGCAGTGACTGGACTCGTTCTCAGGTTTCAGCCTGGAAACGCCATTCTCTTGAAGCTTCAGTTTCTTTTTTCACCGTCATTTTACAGAGGAGAGAGAGATGTTTACACGCCGGAAAATTCATAATGTCGGGTTCATTTCCACCCGTCTTCAGGGGACTGACGGAGTATCACTCGAAACCGCAAAATGGAGTTCGGTCATTGAACGCATGGGATATACCTGTTATTTTTTTGCCGGTCTGTCCGATTGGGATAGCCATCGAACAACGGTTGAGCCTGAGGCCTTCTTCGATCACCCCCATATCAGAGACATTCAGTCCCAATGTTTTGGAACCTTAACCAGAAGCTCGGAACTCAGCGGTGAAATCCATCATCTCCGCATGATGCTCAAAGAAGCGTTATACGATTTTGTCCGACAGCGTGATATCGGTCTTATTATCCCGGAAAATGCGGTTACCATCCCTATGCACATTCCGCTCGGAGTTGCGATTACTGAATTTATCGCCGAAACCGGCATCCCGACTATTGCCCATCATCACGATTTCTACTGGGAACGCCAGCGGTTTATGGTGAATTGTGTCAGAGATTTTTTGTCCCTGGCCTTTCCTCCCTCATTACAATCCATTCAACATGTCGTTATCAACACGCCAGCAGACCGAGAACTCAGCTATCGCACCGGATTGTCGCCACACGTCATCCCCAATGTCTTGCACTTTGAAGACCCCGCTCCGGGAATTGACGACTACAACAGGGATGTCAGGGCTGATCTGGGATTGGAGGAGGATGATATTTTTATTCTCCAGCCAACACGGATTGTTGCCCGCAAAGGCATTGAACATGCCATCGAAATTGTCAGCCGTCTTAAAAACCCGAAAGTCAAGCTTGTCATCAGCCATGAAGGTGGAGATGAAGGGGTTGCTTATGAAGAACGTATACGAAATTATGCAGAAATTATGAATGTCCCTCTGATTATCAAACCGGAAATTATCGGGGTTAATCGGGGGAATACTCCGGACGGGAAAAAAATTTATACCTTATGGGATATTTACCCTCATGCCGATCTCATCACCTATCCTTCAATGTATGAAGGCTTCGGGAATGCCTTTCTTGAAACCATCTATTTTAAAAAACCAATTGTGGTGAACCGTTATTCGATTTATGAGGTTGACATCGAGCCAATGGGGTTTGAGGTCGTCACGATGGATGGATATGTGACTCACACAGTGATCGAGCAGATTGAATATCTTCTGAGCCATCCGGCAGAACGCGAAAAAATGGCGGAAAAAAACTACCAGATCGCCCTGCAATTTTTTTCCTATGAAGTCCTGGCGTACAAATTAATGACGATTTTGATCCATTTTGAGGGCCTGACACAATATGCTTTGTCGTGATACATAAGTGGGGAGTAAATTCGTCTTTTCTCTTGACACAGCCTGCGAAAGCATGGCTCATTGAACATATTGTGAACGACAGGCATCTCATGTACTCGTAAGGCCGCCGCCGCCATGCCATCGTTATTTTGAATGGCGGTACTTTTTGGATCGTGCCCACGAGGTTGTGGCAAGTTCCCAATTATTTTTGACAACGTGTTCAATTTCTGCTAAATCTTTGTATTGATCAAAATTGGAAATGGCTGTATTGACTGAATACAGCCATTTACCAGGGCGGAGATGTTGTAATAATTCAAAAGCTTCCGCTAAAAAATCTTTCGTAATCACTTCAAATAAGTTTCCGGCAGTTTGTCCGGGGATACTCCCATAAATAGGCGCACAACCAATTCTCTTAACAAGTTCCCACGCGATTTTTCGACTCGCAGTATTACTGCCATCAGCGTTGTTTGGATACTCTTTTGCCCCGGGTTTCTTTATAATTCTGATAATGTCCTGACCGATCCGTTGATGATATTTTTTACGTATTTCAGCTATTGTCATGTGCCTATTTTACCGTTCATCTTCAGGTTTATAAAAGCCAACGACATATTCTTCATGCATTCGTCGTTGAATCATTGAATTGACATCAACGTGAAACCCCACCGGCATCATGCGCCGATTGCGGTCCAACTGTCGAATGCCAATTTTAGGAACCTGAAATCCAAGAGAGGTTCCTATATCAGCAAGACATGTGTGGATATGTATATCCTTCCCACTTAATATCGAATTACCGACGACAACGATAGCCGCTTTCCCAGGTTTTAACACTCGGAACATCTCGCGTAACGTTCTGGTCATTTCTGAATAATATCGCAATACCGCCTGTCCTTTTTTCTTATTGACACGCGCAACTTCTGACACGATATTGGCAACACTGTGAGGAAGCTCCTCAAATTGAACCCCCGCTATTGATTCACCCCCAATATAACGTTTGCGCCGCTGGCTTAATTCATCAATCGTATAGCCAAGCCAGACAAGCGAGAACTTGTGCGCTCTCATGTAGTCAATGGCATTCGACGCGTATGGGGGAGAAGTGACAATAAGATCGACAGAGGCATCATGCAACGGGAGGGCTTGAGCATTCCCTCGTTCAATATGGGGCAAGAATTCTTTTCCTGTCGATTCTAAGATATGTTCTATGTTCTGTTGGAATCGTTTCCCAAATTCCTCAATCGGAGATCGAAGTGTCTTTGTTAAAATTCCTTTTCTTCGAGGAGATGCATTGCGCAAATCTTCCGCCAACACGATGTCTCCTCGTGTTGATTTCACCACTTTCGCTCGATGCGGTCGGGTATGAGCTAAATCAAGTGCTAATGAGACTCCTCCCGATTTCGTGATAATAATTGCCGAAAAAATGAGTTCAAAGAATGCTCGTATCGTTGGATCTTCGATATGCTCTATCTCTGTAATAAGGGCAAGCAGTTCTAATTGTGTCTCAGCAGCAAACCAATAGTTGATAAATTCCTGCGTTTTTTTGTCCCATCGGGTTTTGAGTTGTTCTCCTAATTCTGCTTTCTGTGATACGAGCGTATTTGTCGCCTGGAGTAATATTCTATTTCCTATTCGTTTCATGTCCTTCTGGTTATATTGGCCAACCTTCACGTGAATAATGAGCAGAGCAAGAGGATCAATATCAAAACCAATCCCCTGGCGTCTGGTAAGGACGGCTTCAACAATTGTCGTTCCTGATCCGCTCATTGGATCAAGAACAGTCTCGCCAGGGACGGTTAATTCTTGAATAAATTTTCGAGGTAATTCAGGAGGAAATTTTGCGGGAAAGGAATGAAAGGAATGAGATTTATGGTTTTTATTATGACGATTATCGCAAAAGTCGAGATTTTGAGACAGCAGGAAAACGAGCCTATCAAGATATGCTTTGGGAAGTGGTTCACGTCTCGTTACCCGTTCAGTAGGGAAGCTGTTCTTCTGGTCATGTAGATGAATCGGTAACACAAGTTGGCTCATTCGCACACGCTCAATATCATGATAAAAGTATGATGATTTTGATAGTTTTCAACAATCAATATGGAATCATACGGTAAAGATGGTTTCTGTCAAGAGGAATGTGGGGGGAGTGTTAAGAATCCGGAGCCTGTCGAACATCTGCTTGGGACGAAGGATGGGTTCTCTGTAGGCCCACCGGCGAATCGGTGGGCTTATTCCCGGTTATCCCTTTGGGACGGAAGCGACGGAGAAGACGCCGTCGCCCGTTCAATCGTCTGCCGGATGTCGTCTAATGAGGCCTGCGCTGCCCGTTCACCTTCCAGAATACAGTGTTCGATTTTATCAAAATCCAGTAGGCGGACTTTTGCCAGGTCCGGCGATAATAGCACCTCTGCGGGATGGCGGCGAAGATTGGCTTGGGCAATTTGCCTCTGCATGATATTAATCGAGTTAAACAAAATACTGAAAATATCCGGTCGATCCGGATTCTCCTTTTTCGCAACCAACTCACTCAGAAACGTCCCTCGTTCGTGCAGGATTTCACGGCCCTTCTCTACAGTTTCATCGAACCAGCGATCAAGAGTCTGAGTTCGTTCTTCCACAAAATTTTTTCCTTTTTCAATGGTTTCTTTCAGAAAAAGGGGGACCGTTGTTCCGGCTGTTTCCTGAGACTGAGCAGCATCTGGCTTGACAGACCTGGCTTTCGTCCGGGGCTGAGATAACGCGGGGAAGTGCTCTTCAGCAGCGATATGGGAACGCTTCGAAATGTCTGCGGTCAGATTGACGGCGATCACCACGTCAGCCCCCAGTGTTCTGACAGCATTCACGGGGATCGGGTTCACCATCGCACCATCCACAAGTAAACGGTTCTCTAAAGAGACCGGAACGAAAATTCCGGGGAGCGACATGCTCGCCCGGATAGCCTTGACTGCCTGGCCGGTCGTCAGAATGATCTCTTCCCCTGTGGCGACATCAACCGCAACTGCTGCAAAAGGTACAGGAAAATTTTCGAGCTTCATCTCTCCGAGAAACGACTGAAAAAGTTTTTCAAAACGTTTCCCACCAAGCAAGCCGGAAACGGGGATAAGCGGATCAAGCAGAAAAGTCATGTCTTTCCAGTCAAAATCCTGTAAAAACTCCTCCACTTTCGGCAATACCCCTGCCGCATACATGCTCCCGACAATCGCGCCGATGCTGGTGCCGGCCACACAATCAATCGGGATCCCCTCTGCTTTTAACACCCTGAGAATGCCGATGTGAGCAAAACCCCGCGCTGATCCGCTGCCCAGGGCCAAGCCAATCTTTACCCGCTTTTCCATAGCATGCCCCCGTGAATTACACATATTTTCGTGGGTCAGCGATTTTTCCCTCAATTGCGCTGGCAACGACGGTCGCCGGGCTGGCCAGGAAAATCCGGGCGTCTGGCGACCCCATGCGTCCCTGATAATTACGATTACTTGAACTGATCATGCGGGATTTATGGGAAATGACCCCCATGTGACTCCCAAAACAGGGGCCACAGTTCGAAGATTCAACGTTCGCCCCTGCTTTGAGAAAGACCTGTAAAATCCCTTCATCCATCGCCCGTTCATAGACTTTCCGACTGGCTGGGATGACGATCAGATTCACATCAGGATGCACGGCATGACCTCGCAACACTTCGGCCCCAACCACGAGGTCTTCATAGCGTCCGTTGGTACAGGCTCCTAAGAATGCGTCAGTGATCGCATCGCTCTCCACCGCACAAAAATCCGGTGTCGGGGCCTTCTGGCTGCGCTCGATCATCTCCGGTACCCGGGAAATTGTCGTCACATTCCCGGGTTTGTGGGGAAACGCCACACACGGTTCCAGAGATGATACATCAATCGTCATTGTGTCGGCATACGCGGCATCAGCATCACTCTCGATGGGGTCAACAGGCCATTGCGCCCGACCTTCCAAATATCCGGCTAATATCTCGTCATACGCCATAATGGCGGTACGCGCACTCATTTCAACGGCCATGTTACAGATCGTCGTCCGGGCATCCATGCTTAAATTCCGCACTCCGTCGCCTGTAAACTCGGCCACCCGTTTTGAACAACCGCCGACTCCCATCTTCCCAATAATGTGCAAAATAATATCTTTTGAATGTACGCCCTTTGGCAAGGTTCCGGTCAGCTCAAATTGAACAGATTCCGGCACGGTAAAATCATAAATATGGCCGGTTCCCATTGCATAAAACCCCTCTGTGGTTCCTACACCAAAGGCGAGCGCACCCATTGCGCCGTTTGTATCTGTATGAGAATCTGTGCCGAGTACAATATCCCAGGGCACAATGTGACCATCTTCCATCAAGACCACGTGTTCAATTCCATCGCCTTCTTTGTACATTTTAATGCCGCGAGGTTTTGCAAACTCTTCCATAATGTCAATGCCTTCAGCCACTGACACAGAATACGCCGGGACAGAATGATCCGGCAGGAAAAAAACCCGTGTTGGATCAAATACCTGCGCCGGAGTGTGATATTTTTGAAACAGGTCTGAAAAATTTTCCTCAAATCCTCTCACGACCGGCGGACCAATCACATCATTAAAAAAGAGTTTCGTAATCGGCAAGCGGTCGATTTTCTCTCCGGCGTATACGTTTCGTCCCACCTGTCGAGAGATAATTTTTTCTACCATTGTTTGTCCCATAATTGTATTGCGACTGGGGTGTTAGAATCCTGGAATGCCAGAGCCAGAGTGCTGCTGGGAAATTTCCTTTCCTTCATTATGACTCTATGACTCCATAGACTCCTCACTTCGCTGATAAGATTTCCTCCAGATGCGATCTGACTCGTCCAATTGTGCCGCCTTTTTTAAAAATATTCCTATCGTTCTCTTTCATGTTAAAGGTCGTGGTGTTGCCCTGAGTGGCATTTTCTATCGTCCCTGCATCCAAATCAATCCGTAATTTATCGCCTTGCCGGAATATGGAGGAATCTGGAACCGTTATCAACACCAGGCCGTTGCTCAGAGAATTTCTGTAAAAAATATCAGGATAGGATTCGGCAATCACACAGACCACATTGTTATCCTTGATAGCGTATACGGCTTGTTCACGACTTGAACCACAGCCAAAGTTTTCACCAGCGACCACAATATTCGCTGGCGTTGTTTGACACCGTTCCCGGAAGGCGGCATCGTACTTTTCAAAGGCATACTTTTTAAAATAGGCCCGGTCATAACTTTGCTGTAAAAATATTGCCGGGATAATATCGTCGGTATTGATATTCGGGCCATAGACTGTCGTCACTGTTCCCTGGATCATGCGTCACCTCGAACATATTATGCGTCATACGTCATGCGTCACACCTGAAACATTTTTGTCACGCATCCGTCGCACATAGCTTATAAAGGGCATGGTTACCTGGCGTCTCAGATAACCTGATCATGAATCAACATTTTAAATCCTGTTTGGAACAGGACTTCGATTTTATTATCAGGATGCACCGCTGTGACGATCCCATGCCCAAACGTTTCATGAAAGATCAGGTCGTCCGGCGCAAAAACATCGTACATCGAATAGCGACTGGCGCTCGCCAAATCTCTTCCTTCAAGGATTAATTCCCATTCTGATTTTGGAGATGGCATATTGGGTGGTTTGCTCTTCATCGTGTTTGACTCTGAATGCCCGCTGTTTTCCGATGTTCCCGATGAATGAGCGAGGCCAGATGACGAAAGAAGGATGTCATTCACATCACGAACGATCGGAAATCGCGGAAGACTTTCCAAAAACACTCGGCCATATTGTTTGGTCAAGAGACGATTGTCAAGAATACACAGAATTCCTGTATCCTGTTTACTGCGAATCAGCCTTCCAAGCCCTTGTTTCAAGGTAATGATCGCTGAAGGAACTTGATAGGACAGAAAAGGGTTTTCGTTGCGATTGCGAAGATGTTCGATCCGTGCTTCAACAATCGGTTCTGCCGGCGATGCGAACGGAAGTTTATCAATAATGACGCAACTCAGGGCCTCACCTTGCACGTCAACTCCCTGCCAAAAACTGCTGGTCGCAAACAACACCGAATGTACATCCTTTCGAAACTCATCTAACAGAGCATTGCGGCTTTTTTGACCTTGTTTTAAGAGTTTGTACGGCAAGGTATGTTTCAGGCGTTCATAGACATCATCCATATTTTTATAGCTGGTAAACAACAAAAACGCCCGGCCCTGTGATTTTTCTAAAACCTGAACCACCTCTGATGCCACAAATGCCGTAAAATCAGGGCTGTTAGGCTCCGGCATCCAGTGTGGTAGATAGAGGACAGCCTGCCGTTCATAATCAAACGGCGATTCCACAATCAGTTCAACCGGGTGCTCGATGCCAAGCCGTTCTTTCACAAAATTGAAGGTATTCCCGGTCGAAAGTGTCGCTGATGTCAAGATAATACGAGATACCTGCTGGAAAATATTGCGCCGCATATCTTCTGAAATGTCAATTGGAGACGCATGCAGAAAAATAGCGCGGCCTTGTGTCTCGCACCAATACACGTAGCCTGGCTCGTTTCTATTGAGTACGAATTCAAGTGAATTTTTTATGTCCTCAACCCGGTCGGCCAACGCTTTGATCTCTTCGGTGCTTTCTTTCACATTCCTCAGTTGTGACACGAGCATAAGCAAGATATTGGCGAAATCCGGCCCGATTTTTGATACGTCATTGTCAATAGCCCCTTCTTTTAAGCGATATCGGCCAGATGAACCCTTCTCAAAACACCGGAACAATCGTTGGGAAACCTGTTGCAACGACAGCAAGGTCCTGCTGATTGTGTCGGCGGGGACTTTGGCGCTCAGCAATTCCCGCAGCACGTCCTGGGACAAGTCCTCCGCCTGATAGCTGTTCACGCTGACACTAAAGTAGGCGGTTGCCACGCTTTCCAACAGATGAGCTTCATCGAAAATCACCGCCTCATAGTCGGGAATCACACCACCCATTCCCAGGCTTTTGATCGCTAAATCCGCAAAAAACAAGTGATGGTTAACGATCACCAGATCAGCCTCTTCTGCCTCACGTTTCATCTTAAACAGAAAACAGGACTTATAAAACTCGCATTGCGGGCCAGTACAGGTTTCCCGCGTACAGCACACGTCGCGCCAGGGACCGTAACTGTCAGGCATGTCCCGGATTTCGGAGCGGTCACCGGTTCTGGTGGTTTGTGCCCATTCTTGAATATGCTGGAAAATGTCCGCGTCGTCGGTATCCTGAAACAAAGCTTGCTGCCGAAACAGGTTCAGACGCTTCAGACAGAGATAATTCGCGCGGCCCTTCATATAGACGGCCTGGAAATGATTTGAAACATGCTTTTTTAAATAGGGAATATCTTTGAAATACAACTGCTCCTGCAAATTCTTTGTCCCGGTCGAAATAACTGTTTTTGTCCCGCTGAACAGTGTGGGCAGCAGATAGGACAAGGTTTTTCCGACCCCCGTTCCGGCTTCGACAATCAGATGCTGATGCTGACGAAAAGCCTCAGCGATTGCCCGGCTCATCTCAACCTGCCCTTGACGATGCTCATAATAAGGCAGCGTTTTTGCAAGCAACCCATCTTGCGTGAAAATCGTGTGGATATTTGACAAAGAATATGAGTGCATACACCGTGAGTCTCCATCCTTCAGTATTCAGCTTTTCAGTCGTCAGGGCGCCCTGACGACTGACGACCAATGTAGATACTTCAATCAGGGAACACCAACAAATATGGAACAAGAAAGTCAATAAAAAAGATACGCGTATAAGCAGAGAATTTTGAAAATTCCTGGGATTTTTTGGTTGACTTTTTATGAAGACCCCATCTGAGACTGATAGAGCATTACTCATCGGAATTGAACTCGGGTGTACACGGCGCCAACGAAACTGCATAATGCTCTACCAGTCGTTTTAGTCGTTTTATCTGAAAGAGAGGACAGGCATTCATGAAAAATAGATTCCACAGCGTTGATTTACAAACTTTAGGTATTCTGGTTGTGTTGTTTCTGGTGGCTGCTGTGTTTTGGGACACGCTCCTGATCTACCCCATCAAGCTGTTTGTCGTTGTGTTGCACGAATTTAGTCACGGATTGGCGGCGATTCTCACCGGCGGGAGGATTGTCAAAATTGAGGTCAATCAGCTGGTCGGCGGCGTCTGTTGGACGGTGGGAGGCTCGCGGTTTATCGTAGCAAGCGCTGGCTATCTCGGCAGTATTTTTTGGGGGGGCGTTATTTTTATGATTGCGGCCAGAACCAAATATGATAACGTGTTGGGCATGGTCATTGGCGGATTTTTGGTTGCCCTGTCCCTGCTGTATATTCGCAATATGTTCGGTTTCTTTTTTACGGTCGGGTTCGGTGTGTTGTTGATTTCGGTATCAGCGTTTGCCCGCAATGCAATCGTTGATATTCTGATGAGATTTCTGGGCATGACAAGTTGTCTGTATGTGATTATTGACATCAAATCTGATCTGATCGACAGAAGCGGTATCGGCAGCGATGCTGATACTATCGCCCAATTACTGGGTTTCCCAGGATTATCAGTTTTGATCGGTATTCTCTGGATCGTAATAGCTCTTGCCGCCTTGATCGGGTTTTTCTGGATCGCCAGTAAACGGAACAATACGGGAGCATAAGGGCATTCAACGTACTTGTGTCACAAAATGCCTTATTCAACGCTTCACCTCGATTTCCCATTGTCGAGAGTCTGCCGAATAAGGCAAAGCAAGCTGTCGGTTTGGATCGGCTTGAGTAAAAAATGCCGAATGCCAACTGCTTTTGCCGCTTTTTCCAAGATGACATCGCTATAACCGGAAGTCAGGATAATCGGAATATCAGGACGAATACGCAAAATTTCCCGGCTGAGTTCAATACCTGTCATATTCGGCATCGCCTGATCAGTAAACACCAACTCGAAAACATCAGGGTGTTCCCGGAATCGTCTAAACGCCTCGCACCCATCACAGAAAGCCGTTACCCGGTAACCATAATCCGTTAACTTGTGTTCGTAGGCCGTGAGCAGACCGATTTCGTCGTCAACCAGCAGAATCGACTCATGCCCTTTCCGAGTGCATGGCTCGCTGCCGGTATTTTCCTGCTCCTGTTTCTCTCCTGCCACCGGGAAAAAAAGTTTTGCTGTTGTGCCTTTTCCCGGAGCGCTTTCAATACGGATCGTTCCCTGATGGGTTTTGACAATCCCGTGAACGACTGACAACCCCAACCCGGTTCCCGTTCCAATCGCTTTTGTCGTAAAAAATGGCTCAAAAATTCGTTCCTGCACATCAGAAGTCATGCCGCAGCCAGTATCTTTCACAACCAGCATCACATAAGCTCCAGCCGGGAGTTCGCCAAACAAATCCAGCGGTGAGGCATACGTGACTTCTTGCAGATACACCTCCAGCACTCCTCCGGAGTCGCTCATGGCATGGCCGGCGTTTACGCATAAGTTGACAACAACTTGATGAATCTGGGTCGTATTGGCTAAAATGGGGGAACAATCCGATTTGATGTGATGGCGAATTGTAATCGTGGGTGGAATCGTTGCCCGTATCATTTGGAGGGCCTCTTCCACAACAGGCGCAATATTGACAGGAACACGATGCTGTTCTTCAGAGCGGCTGAAAGTAAGAATGTGCCGGACCAGTTCGGCTCCACGTTCCCCGGCTTGATATATTCGTTCAAGATTTCCCTTATCTTCGGAGGATTCTGCGCTATCAAGCAGGATTTCGGTGTGCAGCATCATGATGGCGAGAAGATTATTAAAGTCATGGGCCATCCCACCGGCGAGTGTTCCGAGTGCTTCCAATTTATGGGCCTGGCGCAGTTGCACTTCCAGGTGTTGACGCTCTTCCTCAGCCCGTTTGCGTTCACTGATTTCAAGCTGCAACGCTGTATTATTCTCCTGTAGTCTCAACACGAGCTGTTCACGATCTTCTGACGCTTGTTGAATTTCCCGGACTTGTTCGTGGATTTTTTGAAAACTCTCATGGAGCCGGGCTGCCATCCCGTTAAAGGCGGACGCTAATGTGCCGAGTTCATCCCGTGACTCTATAGCAATCGTATGGGATAGATCGCCTGTTGAAATTTGTTGAACCCCATTCAGGAGATCACTGATCGGGACCAGGATACTTCGTGCCAGCAGGAATCCTAATCCAGAAGCCCCCAAAAGACATACGATCATGATTCCCAGCAATTTCTCGATCGCCTCGTTACGGGTCTGGACATATCTATTGGCGGATTGAAAAATGCCAAGAATTCCTACCGGCGTATGGAAATCATTGTTCAGGGGAATGTACTCAGCTAACTGTCCATCCCATCTTATGTCTTTCACTTCATACCGCTGTTTTTCGCCTCGCAGCAGCGTCTCCGAAATTTTTGGATCAATTGGAGGAAATTGGGTGCGACCGTTGACAGGCTGGCCATCCAGATAGATGATCGCCACGACCCCAAGGAGGTTTTCAATTTGTTCAACAAAATCGGAGGTATCACTGAGAAGGCGTTGGAGTAAAATGGCACCGGCAAAGTGATCATTCCGATCAGTCATTGCCATTGCGGCGGAGATCACCAAAATTTGATCCACAGCGTGCCCGATTGTCATCTTTTGGAACGACGCCACTGCACCCCCCTGTTTCTCACGCAAGACGCGCTGTAATAGTGGGTTCTGGAATGCTTCAGGGGAGCTGCTCTGTCCTTTTTCAACGGTAGCAAGCAATTCTCCATGAGGCCCGACAACAACAATGCGAAGGGGGGATTGGTGAATCTTGCCTGTCAGGTAGGTCGAAATCTTTGTACCAAGCCGATAATCGGAGCTGATCAGAAGTTTCAGGGTCGGATCATTGGCAAGAATTTGTGTAAATGCCAACATGTCGGAGACGGCTCGATAACACATCGACTCAGCCACTTGAACCTTCATCCGCATATTATTGACGGCTTCGTCATAGATCTTTCCAGAAAAATACCGGATAGAAAAAAATGTGGCGACTCCGATGGAAAGCGAGACGACCAGCGTCAAGGTCAGCAATAATCTCACACGTAATGTTAAGTGTGTCAACATGTTACATCCAGATCGTTTTATGCCCTTCTCTCCAATGTAAAGCAATGAAGATTTTGCCGCGAATGCGCGAAGAATACATTTCCTGTAAAGTAACAAAGACTTTGCCGCGAATGCTCGAAGAATACATTTTCATCATGGACAGTATGAGTCCGCAGGAGTGCAGGAGCACAAGTTCACTGTGCGTACCAAACGAGTAACCGTGCAAGAGCAACGAACCACCGTCGTCAGGAGTGTACCTGATAACTCGCAACCCGTAACTCACAACTCGCAACCCGTAACCCGTAACCCGCAACTCATCATGAGGCTTTACCAGACTTGACAGACGAGTCCTTTCAGATAGTGCCCTTCAGGGAAATTTAAGGCAATCGGATGATCCGAAGCCTGCGAAAGCCGTTGAACAATATGGGCATGCCGCCGGGCATCGAGCGCAGCATCAGCGACAATCTTCTGGAATAACTCTGATGTCATCAGACCCGAGCATGAAAACGTCACCAGATATCCGCCAGGCCGGAGCAATTTCATCGCAAGCAGGTTAATATCCTTATATCCCCGACAAGCGCCTTGCAACTGGCGTTTCGATTCTGCAAATTTTGGAGGATCAAGAATAATACACTCAAACGAGCGACGGGAATCCCGATAGGTCCGTAAGACAGTGAACACATCATCCCGGACAAATTCAGTCGTGGTGCTCTCTGATGCGTTGAGTTCGACGTTGCGCCTGGCAAGCTCCAATGTTTCCCCGGATGCCTCGATATGTGTTACACGCTGTGCGCCGAATTTCGCCGCCGCCACCCCAAATCCACCGGTATAGGCAAAGCAGTTCAACACCTCTGCTTCTGACACATATTGGGCAAGATGGGCACGGTTGTCGCGTTGATCAAGATAGAAGCCGGTTTTATGGCCCTGGTGAATATTCACGAGAAAACGGAGTGTTCCTTCCTGGATTTCGACCTCATCCGGGGGCTTCTGGCCGAGCAGTACTCCGGTCGATGCGGGCAGCCCTTCTTTCTTGCGGGCAGCGGCGTCAGAACGTTCATACAGCCCTGTGTGTGGCACGAACTCCGCGAGTTCTTCCACAATAGTCTGTTTCCAATATTCCGCACCGGTGGTCAGGAATTGACACACCAGAAAGGTTCCATATTGATCGATAATCACACCGGGCAAGCCATCTGATTCAGCGTACACCAACCGGTAGGCAGTCATCGACGGGGTATTCATCAGAACACTGCGGCCTTCCATTGCCCGCCGTACACGGCGATGAAAAAATTCGGCTGTAATCTGCTCTGATTCTTCAAACGACCAGACGCGGACAATAATCTGAGATTGGGGGGAATAGGCTCCCCGTGCCAGCCACTCGTCTTTTGAGGTCAGGATATCCACTGTCTCGCCAGGCTGTGCATCTCCATCAAGACGGGCGACTGCCCCGGAAAATATCCAGGGATGGTGTCGCCGTAACGATTTGTCACGGCCGGGTTTTAGAATAATTGAAGCCATGTGTTTAATATGTACCAGTGTCTGAGGTTATTCCCACTCACTCAATCGTATGATCTGTCCTATTTCTACCAGCCCAAATATGTCAACCCTAAAAAACGATTTTCCTTGTTCCCCTCATTTCTATTTGACAGAAATTGAGGTTTGCACTACGAAGGAAATCTGTAACATCATGATCGATCAACGTAGGGTAAACCATGCAAAGGCGCAACAACGCTCAATACGAGATGAGGGGCGTTATTGCTCCTCTTCTGTGGTGTACAAAGATGCCTAAAACAGAACAGATTCCTGCCCAGGTCCGAAAATTAATGCCTTTTTTGATCATCGCCATTGCTGTTGTCGCCTTGACGCAATACCGGAAAGGGGGATCGCTTGCGGCTCCGCAACTGGAATTGATTTCCCAGGAGACGCGCAGTGCGGAGAACACTGATTTCATGCTCCTTGATTTATCTGATCAACCAAAGCGGTTATCCGATTTCAGGGGGAATGTGGTGCTGCTGAATTTTTTTGCGACCTGGTGTCCGCCCTGCCGCGATGAAATGCCGACGCTGGAAGCATTGTATCAAGAGTATAAACAGCGAAACTTTGTCGTGCTTGGCGTGGCTGGAGATACGGAGGGGAAAAAGATCGTTGAACCGTTTGTTCAGGATTTTCACGTGAATTTTCCAATCGTTCTTGACCCTCAGCACAAGGTCTCGACGCAATATCAGGTTCGTGGCATCCCCACAATTTATCTTCTTGATCAGCACGGAAATATCGCGGGCATGACTGTTGGGGGAGCTGACTGGATGAGTGATGGAGCCAAATCGCTCATTGAAACCTTACTCGATGAAAAGTAAACAAGTGAACTTATCGCGCAGCGATGTGGGTTTTGAGGGGAGTTCCCCTCCCGGGCAATACTGTTTGACTTAAGGGATTTTTGCAAACTCAAGTTCGCACTCCAGCCGG
>Ga0256845_1001205_pt1 | contig 21353 bp, 18 predicted proteins | sample RiftiametaG_FD_189101 | JGI IMG/M metagenome (GOLD analysis project Ga0256845, IMG submission 189101) | Tube worm associated microbial communities from hydrothermal vent at the East Pacific Rise, Pacific Ocean - Riftia | ecosystem: Host-associated > Annelida > Integument > Unclassified ...
AATCCCTGGCCTTACTCGCCTTTGGGGCCATAGCCTCTCCATAGGAGCTCCACTTGTAGTCCTCAGGACGCTCCACCATACCGGCTCTGACTGGATTCAGATCGATGTATGCCGCCACCATCCGCAATGCATAGCCATCCTCCACGAGAACGCTCTTAAACCGACTCTCCCACAGCGTTCCCACCCGTCCATGTGTCTTGTTGAACCATCGACTAAAACTTTGTTTCACCCCCTTCATAAACTCGGAAAGATCGTGCATTCTCCGAGTAAATTTCGCCTTAAACGCCTCCGCTGCCACGTCTGATTTTGCCGCACCCTCACGGAGCGCCCTAAGCATCAATTCACAGTCGCGGTAAGCCTCCGCACTGTAGAGAGCCTTTAGTTTGGAGAGAAAAACCTCATCAGACATCTCCACTGCTGCCCCCTTTTTCTTAGGCGGCACCTCCACCAGGAGGTGCAGATGATTGGACATACAACAGTGGGCGAGCACTCGCACCCCGCAAAAAGCCTCATATTTTCGGATAATCGTCAACATCATATCACGTTCCTTCCGTTGTAAAACAAAGGCTCGATCCACCACACGCGTAATACAATGCATCCGCATCGTCTCAGTTTCAACACAAGGGGGTAAGAATCGTTTTTTCATGACGCAGTCACCTTACACTCAGCACCTCAACGCGCAACATGTTTCTTGTCCTTGAGTGTGTCTTTCTGTTACGGTATTCGTATTTCTGTTACGGTATTCTGTTACGCTGTAAAGGAAATCTTAAGTAATTGCCCGCCTGAGTAGTTACGTATTTTAATGATGTGGAAAAATCCGCCATGTAGGCTTTATCAGATGTTAGCCCTTTTTCTAAACGGCGTTTCACCGCCGGAATATGAGTTTTAAGCATACGACCCGCCAACTCCACCCACCGTCTCATTTCATTTTTTAACGCCTCACAATTTACTTTCTAAAACAAGCCCTTCAGATGTTGACATTTAGCCGTCAGTCACTTATAATCACTAATAGGCGCACGAATTCAGCCCTCCGTGCCCTTGAATCAGCCACCATGAAACTCCATCAACATACCACCTGTGAACGGCAGACCTTCACACAAAAATCAGGGAGCCTGCTCATCGAAATGACCGTAGCGCTTGGGCTTCTGACCGCCATTGGCCTCTTCCTACTCATTGGTACACTTGATCTTATACCCCCACGGCAGTGGACAATCCGCCAGAATATGACCGATGCCTACCTTACCTATGAGGAAGCCTATGCCAAACGAGTACCGTTCGACTCTTTTACCAATGCTAGCTCAGACTGGCATCTTTTCTCCAGTATTGATCCTGATGCTGATGCCACGGAAGTCCCCCTAGGCAAAGCTCCTGGAGGCAAAGTAATCACAGGGACGATTATTCGAACTCGGATCCCAGACGACAACAACCTCCCTGCACATGGAGGAACAGGAACCCTCGCTACCAACCCTGCAGAAATGGAAACATGGAAACTCCTGAGCGTTCTCACCTTTAACATTGGAACTAAAGAGTATCATAAGTCACGCACAGTGATTAGAACTCGCTAAATAGAAACCCATTCTCATCATTGATCTTATCATGAAACAACCCCCTCAAATAACTCGGGCTCAAACACGCAAAGGATTCACCCTTCTTGAACTCACTGTAGTCATGTTGATCGGCCTCATGATTGCCACAATCACCCTCGTTTTATTCAACCAACAATTAATGATGTTCTCCGCCTTGCGCACTCAAAACTTCATGGTGCACGAGGCCCCTCAAGTAAATTTAATCCTCAACAAACTCATCCCTAAAGCAGATTCTCTTCTGATCTATTCAACTGCCGACGACGTCAAAAGCGGCACACCCATTCAAGCGACAACCGCGTCTCCCGGTAAAGCTGTGGCCCTCCGATTCACCGAATCCAATATAGCCTCAACCACCGATTCTGAACTCGACAGCAACTTTGGGGTCATCGCCTTTGACACCATCAATAAAAACCTCAACTACTACGCTAATCTTTCTGATTTATCCGGTTTAGACACCAGCACTCCCAGTTGGACCATCTCCTCAAAAGTAGAAAACGCCTCTTTCTTCCTTGAAAATGGAGTCCTTCGTATTATACTGACTGGTCCAGAAGGCGGTGAAATCACCTATTCAGCCTCAGCTCTCTAGTTCGTCACGGCAAAAGCACCACTCATAACTCATCATGATCACTTTCCACATGAAATCTAAGCCCAAAACTCCCCGATCAGCGCCAGGGTTCGCATCGATCCTCATCGTCCTCTCCACAGGACTAGCGCTCATGATCATGCTTATGGTCATGTACAATGACACAGCGGAGTCTCAAGAAGCTCAAAAAAACAACCTTCTCGCTAACGATTACAAACAACGCGAAGACGCTGTCCTCCGTGCACTCACCAACATTGTGCCCAATAAAGCGATCTTGTGCATGCAGGATAATTCCAGAATATCAGGGTCCAATAATCTCAAATGGAAACGTGTTTTTGAAGACTCTTTCGAGCAGGCCAACGCTACACAGTCCATCACCTCAACCACCCTCGCAAATCTAGGGGTCTCGGGCAGCGCCCGTTCAGGCAACACCGCAGACAGCAATTACAACACAAGAACCGTCGCCTCTTCAGTTTTTGAACCCAAAAAATACTACGTCTCAGAAGGCTCGAACCGCCATCTCACATCCACCACAGCCCAGTACCCCCCACCCCTCAAATTTAAACCTTCCAAAAACGAACGATCCAACACCAATTGGCCCGTTATTTCAACCGTCAAAGTTTACGATCCAAGTAAAGTCACCGGATGGATTGATGATTTATCTGCCGATAACCAATTTGGAGTGCTTCCCTCACCATCGCGCTATTTTAACTATGGCAACGACGGAAAAATCATCGCTAAACAAAATTGGTGGACGTTCAACCTCAATTTCTCAAGAAAATTAAAAAACAACGCTATTGATACAGCTTATTACACCGACCGCAAATTAAGACAATCCGCCAGCAAGCAATACATCATCTCCATCTACGAAATTCCCTCACAACTGGCGATCCATGCGGCTTCTTACGCGGACTTTGGAACTTTTCAGGATGGAACAGAATGGAAAACATCTAACGTAACGATTGACGGGGGTGTTTTTGCTGGTCAGGTTAAATCTACAGGCACTTTTTCTTCAGGTGCTATAGCCTCTAGGAAGGGAGTGGAGCTTACTGATGGCAGTAGTGCCATGGCGAGTTCCGCACGGGATGACTCCTTGGCTCTTGGGACGGCCTACAATATTTCATCTGCCTCGGACTCCGGAAAAATAGCCTTCATACCCATTAACCGAGGGCTGGATTTCTATGATCGATTTTCTGTGAATGATGGAAAGACAGCTGATTTTGGTTACGACAACTCAGGAAAACAAAAGAACCAGTATTATAGCGGAAATGGTGTAGATAAAAAATCCACAGTTTCCCCAACAAACTGGGATTACTACAGCATCGGCGCCAACCAGTGCGTGATGAATCTTGTGGTGAGCCAAGTCAATTCATCAGCTGATCAAACGCCTACTGAAATCGAGTTCACCTATCTCAAAAGCGTGGGAAACCCAGACACAATCACCTTCACGAAGTATGCTTCACTTGTGGACGACACGGATATTTTTCTATGGGATGAAACGGACAGCGATTTTCCATTTACACGAGGCATGACATTTGAAGGCCGCCCCTGCCTCAATGTTTCCATGGAGAAACTTCAAACTTACCTCGTAGCAACATTAGGCACCACGGCTGCAATCAACCGCTCGATCTCCATCAACCCAGACTACATAAACAACGCAAGCATCACCAAGCCTTACCGGAATGGACTCGTCGATAACGCAATAGACACAGTTTACCAAAATGACATGAGCCTTCGTTTAGAAGATACGGAAGATTTGAGTCATTTTACAACAGGGTTCTCTCTCGTCACCAATCTTCGCTTGATTCTTGCTGATAACCTCAATGTTACAAAAATAGCTGCCAGTTCTGAATATCCGCCAATCTCTATCTTCTCACCCGAAAAGGTCTTTGGTGATTCCGCCTACTCCGCAAAAGTTACGGTGGAAGGGCAAATAACTTCATTGGCTAAAACGACAGATGCCAGTGGGAATCCGGTAGCTGCACCCGCAATCAACATTACCTCTGGCATGAATGGCGCAGTGAACAGCCAAAATACCATTGCCTTAAAAGGTATTACCGACCCTAAAAAACTACCACCCATCAACATGATGAACTGGATGGTCGTCGTCCGAGAAAAACATAATTAACACCCATTTCCACCCTACCCAATTCAAAAACATCGGCGATATCCAACTACCGGGATGATACGCCAGATAACTAATAACATAAACCGGCAAATAAGATGAAAACGACAACAATACGCAATATACTAACAGCAGGGTTAATACTTACCCCCATGGCAATCATGGCGGAAGACCCTCCTCCCGCCCTTAACATCCCCGAAGGAACCCTGAAAATTGATGGGACAACAATTAGTTTTGGTGTAACGCCCAAGCTTATCTGGAGCATCAAAAAACCCCAAGTTGCCGAGGATGTGATTGAGATTAATAACTCAGCTTCTCTGGAGATAAAGGTTGATTCTATCATTTCTATCGAAGCCATCGGCTCAGGAGTAACCGCGCGGAATGCCCAGACAAAGGGCACTGTTTTTGTTAATGGTACTCCAACCGTGTTTTTTCAAGGCAGTCAAAATAATATCTACGATGTCAATGACTGGTATTATGAACCGAAGCCAGCTTACAATTCATTAAACCACCTTCAAAAATTCACTGCTGCCCTTTCTGGAAGTGTCATTAAAAAGCGCAATAGCGACTCCTCTACATTTTATACATCAAATTTATCTAATAAGGGGACGTACATTGATCAAGGTGTAACCCAAATTCCGGTAAAAGCTGGGGACATTGTGAATATCACTACCGAGTTTTGGGGTGGCTTATTCCGTAAAGCCGACAGCTCTACTGCAAATCAAGATCAGATGCTTTCGTTTTTTGATGGCGATGATATACCGACAACAAAAACTTCGGACCCAAATCAAATCGATCTTGTGGACATGCTTGATAATGGAAAAATTATAAAAGTGGGAGATAATAAATATCAAGCGAACTTAAAGCCTAACCAATTAATAACTTTAATTGATTATAATAGCACTGCTGTAGATATCAATGACTTTGTCTACATGGTGGAGGTTAATGGTAGAGACACCTTGCAGGATGATCTGAATTACGACTACTATATAGTTAAAATTGATAAAACTCAACGGTTTGTCGAATTGGACGGTGATGGGAATCCGATCATCCCTACGGATGAGGATGGTTATACTTATGTAGATCTTGATACTGAAGTCTTTGATGAATATCATTTGATCGATGGTACAGAATCAGTTGACCCCAATGATCCCACCAAATACACGTATCAATTCAATACCCCTAACGGTTTTTACGGATCAGATTACAAGCTCATCGCGATCTATCGAGGTGGTGTTATAGCCGGTGGCTCAACAAGCACCCCAGGGGACATCGCGGACGGTGATACTTCATTTGAACTGGCCACGGCATCCCTGGACACCAATGGACTCATTTACGAATTTGAACTCAAAAATATTGTCGATCCTTATCCTTATCATAGTCGTGTCATGGGAGATTCGAGTGGAGATATTTCAGTCTTTAATCCAGAGGGCATCACCAACTACACCTTCGATGCAAAAAGAAAGGTTGCTGGGCTTATTCCCCGCCCCCTCCTCCCAGCTGAATTAGCAGCCATGCCCAAAGGAGCTTATTCCGTGTTCTTTAAACATGAAAAATACACGTATGTCGATGGATCTTCAAACGAAAGCAACGTGGGAACTTCAATCGAAGGAGGTGTGGTCGAGGTGGGTGATCAAAGTATCGTCTTTTCGGGCTCTCTTCCGACAGAAGATTTATGGAACACCTCAAAAACGTTCTCAAACCTTAAACCTTTGATCGCGCAAGGCAAAAATGGTGAGGAGCATTTCATTAAATATGTTTACGAGCCCGTGTGGGTGCAGGTTCTAGGGCCGGACGGTAACCCGACAGGTGAAAAAAAGCTCATAGGTTCGGTAAAGAGCGAGCGCGAGCGTGAAATCCTAAAGACTTGGGCAGCGCCAACAGCTACCATACAGCTGACCGTTCTACCTGATAATGGAACTGCATTTCGTCATGCCCCGTATTTTGAATGCTCCATCAATAATATTTACCCTGGCGGATATGTTAGGATTATTTTATCCCCTGTAGCCTCCGATAACCCCATAAAAGTGGGTGGTAAGATAGAATCTGAATCACTGGACGTCGCTACTCTTAAAAAAGAAAGGATCTTTAGAAGTGCCAATACCAAACTGAGACAAATCTTAGATGACGCTCTAGGAAACACATCAAGTGCTAAAAAAGTAAATGACGGCATGATGCGTTATGACGTGATTCACTATGTTGACTTTGATAAAGACGGAGTCATTGATGACACTCGCGTGATCAAGAGTCTAGAGTGGGAGCTTGACAGAAGTATTGTAGTCAAAGGCAGCAGCCTGAACACCTCAGAGTAAATCAACAAAATCACCTTTGAATGTTCCGTAATGCGCTGCGTGTTACGGGACATTTTTTGTCACACTTTACAAGCTTCAACCTTCAATCATTCTGTGAAACATACTATAATAGCAAGCATCACCATTTTCTTTTTATCTATCCATCTTCAAGCCGAGGAAGACACAGGTAAAAAAGAAAAATCAAAAGATATAAAATCAACCAGAGTGTTTGTTTTTCCCGAGTCTTCCAAATCCAACAGGATGCGCGGTCGATTCGATAGAATTGTCTATAATGGAGATACCACCATTATTCCTAAGGGTGCTATGCTCTATCTACCTGAGGCTCATCAACAAAAAATCAATACAAGTCTCAAAAAATCTAAAGCTCTGTCATGGCATGATTTTTATATGAAAAATAAGAATTTTATCCACATCGTATCACTTACCAAAGAGCAAGCATTTGGCACAAAAACAAGCCCGCGTTATGCGATTCCGTATGAAAAATTCGAAGACCTTAAAAAGTTAGGTCGCATCATTGTATGCACCTACAAAGACTCTCCAATTCCCGTGAAAATTCTACCTAAGCCTGAAAAGTAAGACTCTTAAGAACTGAGGTTGCAGGAGTTTTGATCAGGGGTAACAAATTTAAGAGCTGAGTGTTTATGCTCAAAATCATACCACTTAACGAACCTGTCTGCCCAGAGTCGAGCTTCATCAAGGCTATTGAATTTATCGGGTAAAGAGGGGTGATATTTGGCCGTTCTGAAGAGCGCCTCGGCATGCGGATTGTCGTATGAACTATGGTTCATACAGGGGAGGCACGAATCTGAGATTTCGACATGAGAGCAAAAACAAACCCATGAAAATGGGGCGTGAAGCTCTCAACTACGAATCAAAGTCACCAACAACAAGACTCCTGGCTCATCATCCGCGAAATGGACGTCAGCCGATAAGCCCCCTTCACATCATATCATATCATGGTAAAGTGCTCTGTTAAAAAACTCGTCATACTCCTCATCCTAGTAGGAATGGGTCTACTCGCCTTTACATATTATCAGGGAAAACAACTCGCCAGCCCCACTAGACGCCTCCTACAGGACTATCATCACGAGTGGTTGAAAAATCCCGAGCATCACGGAATCAGTATAAAACGCGCCACTCTACTCAATGGAATGGCCCCCTGCCTGATCGTAGCCCCAGATCCTAAATCTCAACTCGGACAACGAGGTCAGAGTATCCGAGAGCAACTCACTACGCGTGGAATCAAGCTCACTCCTCACGGCAATATTATCGGCAATTTAGTTTTACTACACGGTCGGAACGGACGTAAAGAAGACCTCTTACCTGTCGCTGAACGGTTCTGCGCAGTTGGACTGCGCTGCATCATACCCGATCTCCCCGCACACGGAGAAAGCCCTATTTCAACAGTGCAATTTGGATTTACCGACTGGGAAAAAAATCTCCCTCAGCAACTACTTCTTGAGTGCGCTACTCTGCAAAATTTCACCCCAACCCCCTGCGCGCTTTGGGGCATTTCCATGGGAGGAAGCTTTGCCACGCGCGCAGCCTCTGCCGAGGGTCCGTGGAAATGCCTGGTTATAGTCAGCTCATTCGACACCTTAGAGAACACCCTACTCAACAACAGCCATTCGCAAACGCTCACTAACCTAACCTCTTATTTTTGCCGACAACATGGAGGAGCAAACATCCCCCAAGTCACCCCAGCTAAATGGGCAAAATCGGTAACGATCCCCACCTTGGTTGCCCACGGCACAAGTGACTCGTTAATCCATCCGGAATCAGGTAAGAAACTCTTCGAACATTTTTCCTCAACGAAAAAGCAATGGATTGAAGTCCCAGGAGGCGACCACGACAACGTATTAATCACCCCCATGCCGCTCTACGCAACGATGGCAGAATGGATCCTGGAAAACATCATATTATAAACACTCAAGCACAATGGCACTCAAGCAGGATGAAATCAGTCTAAAATCAGCGTAATCAATGGCAAAATATAAATGTATCACGTCAAATTCTCCCTAGCTTGATCGCCCTGTCTTCCATCTTGACTCTTGACTCTTGCTTCTGGCTTCTCAACTCTCCCCCCCATGCCCACTGTTCACGTCGATCTCGCTAATCGCTCTTATGACATCCTTGTTGAAGATGGTCTACTCGATTCCATTGGAGCCCTCATCCAGTCCGTCGGACTCAGAGGGAAATGCGCGCTCATCACGGACTCTAATGTGGGCCCACTTTATGCCGAGCGTGTCCTAGCGAGCCTCAAAGAAGCAGGGTTCAACGCAAGCACTCACACCTTCCCCGCAGGCGAAGGTAGCAAGTCGATGACCCAAGCCAGTGAACTCTGCAGCGCAATGATCGAAGCCGGCCACGACCGCTCGTCCTTTGTCGTCGCTCTCGGAGGTGGCGTCACCGGTGACCTCGCGGGTTTTGTCGCCGCTATTTTCTACCGAGGCATCCCCTTTGTGCAGGTGCCGACCACGATTGTTTCTCAAGTCGATAGCTCCGCCGGGGGGAAAACCGGCGTCAATTCACCCGAAGGGAAAAACCTCATCGGAGCCTTCCACCAGCCACGCCTCGTCGTGGTCGATCCACTGACGCTCGCCTCACTTCCCGGTCGTGAATACCGTGAAGGCTACGCCGAAGCCATCAAACACGCCGCCATCCGTGACGAAGCCATGATCGATGCGCTCAATGCACTCGATCCCGCCGACCAGCACCCATCGGCCGACCTCCTCGCGCGCAACCTCGCCATCAAAGCCCGCGTGGTGGAAGAAGACGAACGTGAAACCTCAGGCACCCGCGCCCTGCTTAACTTTGGCCACACCGTTGGCCACGGGATCGAAGCCTCACTGCCCTACGGTGAAATGCTTCACGGCGAAGCCATCTCGCTGGGTATCCGCGCCGCCCTTTACCTATCCGAAAAGATCAACGGCTTCCCCAAAGAAGACAGTGCGCGCATTCTCAAGTTTCTCAAAACCTTCCAACTCCCTCTCGTCCTTCCTGAAGGAATCAGCACGGAGACCATCATGGCCAAACTCCAGCGTGATAAAAAATTCAGCGGAGGCTCCATCAAATTTGTCCTACTCACCTCAGCCGGCACCGCGATGGTTTCCGATCAAGTCACCCTCTCAGACATCAGCGAAGCCATAGAGCACCTCCGCGTAGGATAGGCATCTCCCGGCCTGTCGACTTCCTGTCGTGCGTAGAATCACCCTCAGGCTGGATTCTTCGCACATTATCCAGCCGACAGGCCACAGGCCTATCCTACCTACATGACCTTCGTCTTTCCGGGAACGGGACATGGATACAGACCGTCCTCACCCATTTGGGGTCCTGGATCAGCATCCCACGCCAATGTTTTAGGCATCGTCGATAATCCTGACTCCAGCGCTTTATCCCACATAATTTCCTGTCCGGAATAAGTCGCCATCCGCCCAAGCACAGCGGACATACTCGCCTCAGCGGCGTAATGAGCATTGTTAATCGGCTTGTTTTCACGAATGTGGCGATAGAGTTCGTCGTGCTCCACTTGGTATGGATTCGGAGCTTTGCGATTTCGGTGACGCCAGATGATTTTCCCATCGTTGTCCTTGATCAAACCTGCCGATGCCGTTCCTTTCTCACCGATCAGCAACTCGGATACCTTCGATGGGCAACCACGGAAATGACGGCACTGACTGTTCATAATTGTATCGTCGTCATACTTAAACTCAACATAGTGATGGTCATAAATCTCACCATAGTCTTTGCCAATTCTCTGAGAACGTCCACCCATGCCGTAAGCCTTCTCAGGATGTTTTCCGACAAACCAGTTCACCACATCAATGTTGTGGATGTGCTGCTCACAAATGTGATCGCCACAGAGCCAGGTAAAATAATACCAATTTCGCATCTGGTACTCCATTTCTGTCATGCCCTTTTTTCGGGGTTTCACCCAGACACCTCCACCATTCCAATAGCATTGCGCGGAAAGGATATCGCCAATCGCCCCCTCCTGAATTTTTTCATACGTCTGGAGGTAAGATTCCTGATAACGGCGCTGCAGACCAGCCACCACCTTGAGATTTTTCTTATCCGCTGCCTTAGCCGCAGCAATCACCTTACGCACACCCTCGGCGTCCACCGCCACAGGCTTCTCCATAAAAACATGTTTCCCCTTGGAAACTGCATACTCAAAATGCTGCGGACGAAACCCCGGAGGGGATGCCAAAATCACCACATCCGCTGCGTCGATGGCCTCTTTATACGCATCAAACCCAATAAATTGACGGGCCTTGGGAACATCCACGCGATCTTTATACTGAGCCTTGAGCTGCTTGAGGGACTTTTTAAGTCGATCCTCGAAAGCGTCTGCCATCGCCACAAGACGTGTCCCCTCCACATGCAGCGTCTGATTCGCAGCTCCCGATCCACGACCTCCACAACCAATCAAGGCAACCTTGATTTCAGAGCTACCAGCTCCACCCGCTTTGTTCTGTCCATAAGACACTTGGGGGAGAATTGCGGTGGCGGCTAGGGCACCACCCGCTTTGAGAATCGTTCTTCGTTGTTTTGACATATCACTCATCCTGGCTGACTTATACGACATCTCACCTCAATTATTTCAAATTTTCGCGGGTTTTTGACAATTGGACATTTCTCTTGCCGAGGTCTTCCGATGATTTAGCCTAAACTGAAATCCATGATCCCACTACTCCTTGCCAAATCCTCTCTTGCCCCGCTCGCCGCTATTGTCGCCATCGCCATAACATGAGTGGAGGCCCCATTCTCAACATCAAAGGTGAAGTCGTAGGCGTGCAACACGGAGTCACCAAAACCACCGACAACGCGACAGGAAAAATCCTCTCCTACCGCATCGACGCCACATCATCGAATGATGTCGCGCAGGAATAACCCCTCTGAATTCTTGATTCTGGTCTCTTGAATCTTACTTACTTCTTGAACCTACATCAACTGAGCACCAGCTTCCGCCAGCGGACTCCGCTCGCCTCGAGAAAGCGTCACGTGTGCGGTAAATGGCTGCCCTTTGAGTCGGTTCCGAGTAAACACCAACCCGTTACTGCGGCTATCCACGTAAGGGTTATCAATCTGTTCAGGATCACCCACCAACACCAACTTCGAGCCACGCGACATCCGGGTCACTACCGTTTTTGCCTCCTGCGGCGTCAACTGCTGCGCTTCATCCAGAATGAAGAAACGGTTAGGGATAGAGCGCCCCCGAATGTAACACAAGGCTTCGATCTCAATCACACCCCGCTCGATCAGCTCATCATACGGCTTACTTGTAGAGTCTTGCGCTCCGTCTTTTTTCTGCTTCCGCTTAGGCCCTGGATGAGAGCTGGGCTGCATCAAGAGGTCAAGTGAATCATAAATCGGCTGCAACCAAGGTTTCATCTTATCATCAAGTGAGCCTGGCAAAAAACCAAGCTGATCACCCATCGAGACCACAGGCCGGCTGATCGTGAGCCCATTGTAGCGGCGGTTAAACATCTCATGCAATCCGGCGGCGACCGCCACAAGCGTTTTTCCCGTTCCAGCTTGCCCATAACAAGTCACCAGGGAAACATCCGGATTGAGCAAAGCATCAATCAGACATTTTTGACCTAAGTTCAACGGCTTCAAATGATGCCCATCTGGGATACGCAACACCTCGGGGATTTGCAACCGCACAAAGGAGCCTTTGGCATCGAGTCTGGCAGGCATGGTTTGCTTCTCTCCTGCAGCTAACAAAACATACTGGTTCAAGCTAATCTCTGCCCGCCTCGGCTGCTCGAGTTCGAGCTCACCGGAACTGGCGAAGCGTTGCAATTCCATTGGATCCACCTCCACACTCCGCATCTCATAGCTGCTGATCTCTGTGGCATCCACCTTGTCGTTCAAATAATCCTCACACTCGATCCCGACCGCGCGTGCTTTCAGCTGCATGTTCAGATCCTTGGTCACCAAAATCACCGGCGCATCATTGTGCTCCCCCAACAAGACCGTCGCCGCCAGAATCCGGTGATCCACACGCTCACGGTCAGGAAAGACACGCAAAAACTGACCGAGCTGCTTGGAGTTCTGTTCACAAAATTCAGGATCGTAAATGACCAAACGAATCGTCCCACCACCATCGGTCGGCACCCCACGGGTGACACCATCCCCACTGGAAAATATTTCCGTGAGTTTGCGGTGCACCCTACGCGCATTCGCCCCACGCTCACTCTGCTCACCCTTGAATTTATCCAGCTCTGCAAGCACATCCACAGGAATGCAAATGTGGTGTTCCGCAAATCGATTCAAACACCCCGGATCGTGCAACAACACGTTGGTATCGAGCACAAAATTCTTAGCCGCTCCCGGAGGCGCTTGGATGCCGAAGTCTTGGATACGTGATTTATTCACTCGTTGATTGACCCTGCTACGCTTAGCTGCAGCAGAGGTCGTGGTTGATGTTTTAGGATGCAGGCGGGATGTCTCGATACTCGTTGGCTGGATCATTTAGTTATTGGGTTACGCTCATGAAGCGAAGTTTGATTACACTATGCTCAACATGCCCCCACTTCAACCCATGTTTTGCATAATCACCGCACGGTGACCAAAAGACTCCACTTAAAGGAAACTCAACTTTTCCATCATCACTCAAACTGTGACCGACAATTTCGCACTGATTTAATAAGGAACAGCACTGTAAATTGATCTTCAAGATACCTTAACTATTACCCTAAACCTCAGGCCGTGACAATACTTATTTATCTAATTTTTTAAAATCCGAACATCATCACACTAACCAATCCAGAAGCCATGCATGCACGGCACTGGCCACTTCCTCATTTTCATAATCGCAAATGACCAACGTTTGACGGTCACCGATCAAAGATACTTTATAGCGAGGCTCATTATTGACATGGCCTGAACCCTTTTGAGAAACTTGACGGAACTCATCCCGAGAAAACTTCTTTCGGTTACGATCACCGCGCCACTGAACAGTGAGAGTTAAGCCCGCCTTATTAAATTCAAAAACCTTCCTCCTACCCTGTGCCCAGTATCCTCCCGCCATCATGCCGATTCCAATCAACAAGCCAATCAAGGTCATCAAAAAAGGCACCGCAGTGAATATCAAATCGAAAAAATAGCCAATTCCCGATGAGGCATCATGCTCGAAATCCTGCCACTGAATACACAAGCCAATCAAAGTCCCGACCACAACAATCAACCCAATGCCCAGAAACCAAGGGCCAGCACGATAAATACGCGTGACCCGAAACCCGACATGGCCAACCTTCTCGACTTTCAAAGTTTTGCTACCAACCTCCACGGACTCCATCCGTCCACTCCCTTGAAAATCACTCTCTTCACCCTGTGAACCAACTTCTAAAAAATCTCGCAAGCCACCTAACACCCACTTCTTTTCATCCTGACTCAATGAATTTCCAAATTTAATATGCTTCCCGTCATTATTGTCAACTTCCACCTGATAGACGGGACTTTCATTCTGTCGATATGCCACACTCAGGTGAACTTTCCCCACCTGCTCACGAGGAATCGTTTTATCCCACATCCGGTTAAAAAACTTGCGCGTGAGAATCACAGCATCCTGATCTACTCGGATCAACAACTCCGTATAGGCCATCCGCAACCCAAGATATCCAACCCCCAATCCAATCAGCCAAAATGGAATCAAAAATAATCCACCCGCCCATACCGGAAGATCTCCTCCGCCCTCCATATCAACACTCCCTGTGATCATACCAAAGGTGATAAAGGAAACAATCGACAACCAAAAGGCGGCAAAAAACATCAAAAAGTTGACCCCCTTTTTCGCAGGAATCAACCACGTGGCTTTTTGAATACCAATCACTTCTCGAATTTGACTATCGCTAGGTTTCGGGTAAACTTTCTGGCATCCTTCCCCAGAGGACATCTCGTCATCCGAGGATCGATTCAGCCCGCCAATACTCCCCATCCAAGAGCAGTGCCGACACTTGATCGTTGATTTAAATCCAGCTTCCGGAAGAGACTGGGGAAGATTGAGCGGATTCCCACACTCCGGGCACGGGGTTCCCCGTTTGAGTAATAGCTGGTATCCTTTCTCTGATGCGAAATGGGCTAACTTTTTAAACATTACTTTTTTCTTATGACCCTTGAATTTGACTCTCCACTTGTGTGAGTAACTTCGAATACTGCACTTTCCCCAATGCACTCCTTGGCATCTCATCCACGACGATGGATTCATCAATCCTGTGCAAGGGGTGACACTGGCTGTTATAGGCGTGCAATCGCCCCTCATCCAACGATTCGCCCTCTGTGCATACAATCAACCTCACCCCCTTTCTGACATTTTCCACAGCGAGCACAACCACCTCACCAACACTCAAAGCGGAAAGCTTGCCTTCCGTCAGATTCAGAGTCACTTCATCTAAATTCACAAGCTCACCCAGCACCTTCACACACCGATCAGCGCGCCCCATCACAGTCAACTCCCCCTTCGATAAATGAACAATGTCACCCGTAAGAAACCAAGATCCTTGACGAGGGTCTGAGAAATCGACGACATCTCCTTCACCGCTAACATATCCGGTAAGAAGCGGCTCCCCCCTGAGCATAAGCCGACCACTGGCATCCGTTTTCACCTGCCATGGTGACAGTAGTTTGAGAGCCCTACCACCCAATATCGAGGTAGCCACCTGAGAACAAGTTTCCGTCATCCCGTAGGTTTCCATAATAGGCCAACCAAGATCCATCGCTTGTTGATACGTGACATCATCCAATCGACCACCACCAATCAACACCGCCCGCAAGGATGGCGGAGACGACAGACCAGACCTAACAATGTCAACCACTTGAGTCGGCACCATGGATGAAAGAGTGATCTTCCGTTCACAGCAAACTTCCCGATAGGACACCGGGTCCCATTTTCCATGATAGCACTCAAACTCACATGACGCCTCATAACACCGGGCCACAATCCCCATGCCTCCCACGTGAAAAGTAGGCAGCGCCAAAAGCCATCGGTCTGATGAATCCACGCCTAGATGATCATTCACCGACCTTGCGGAGGCCAGCAGCGCGTCCCGCGAAACAGCGACCCACTTACGAGAACCCGTGGAGCCAGAAGTGGCAAAGAGCACATGACCCGCCAAGTTTTTTTGACGTTTCACCCAGTCACGAATAACAATCGCCTCGGCTACGGCACCGGCATCGCGTTGATTCACCATCACCCGACACGATGAGCTGCGCCAAAATCCGGAATCGATTATCTCAGAGGTATCCATGGTAGCTTTTCTAATAATTCATCAAACCCAAGCCCGGTGCCCGATGGAGGACGAAAGTCGGGCGACGGACAGCCCAGAGCTTCTGTAAAGTCACCCGGCTCAAACAACCCATGAGTGATCAGACCACAGTGATCGATCAAATCCGTAAAATCCCTCAGCGCAAGCGCCGCCTGCCACGCTGCATAACTCTGCCCGAGAGGATGATCCATGTAAGAGGTAATCACCACCCGCTTTGCAGCCGCTTGCGCGCGTTCGAGTAACGCCGACATTTCATTGATCGCTGGTTTAAGAACAGCGACGCTGAAACCTTCTAACCTTTTCCCAACCTCTCGATCAACGGCGAGCTGAAGAGCCCCTACCGGATCAGCAGACCCCATGAACGCATCCTCCAGAAAATCAATTTTTTCACAAAACGCCTCCCCCAAAGATAAGACCCATCGTTCAACATCCTCAAACTTCTGCGTCCCATTAAAATCCATCCTCCATCGCAAGTCAGGATAGCGCTCCGCCATCGAACGCACAAACTCAGCCTCGATTTTCAGATCCCGCCCCATCTTGACTTTCACTCGATCAAACCCAGCATTGACGGCCGATTGAAAAGCCACTTCATCCATCGGCAACGTCGCATGACTCAGTGGCACCTGAAGACCATCAAATAAACTCCGGCCAGCACACCGAGCTGCAGCATCAGCTTTTGCACAACTCAGAGCAGAGCGAGTAAGTGACGTCAGCTTCCCCTGCCGCAAAAAATCTAACTGACTCACCAAAGCCAAATCCCCCAACTCCCGCCACGGGTGCACACATCCATACCCACCACCCACACGAATCAAAACACCTTGGTGCTCTTGCCGCACCGACCTCGCATTCAGAGGCCCGCGACTCCGCAAGGTGTATTGATGCACATAGATCGATTCGCTCATCACCGCAAGTGTATCGAAACCGCAGGAACTTACAAGCAGCAGATCGTAAATGCCACCGCAAAAAGAACCAGCTGAATCGCCGAGAGCGCAAGGTATTTATTATAGGCGGGGCCTGGAGGGGTTAGCTTCACCCACCTCACAATCAGCGCACCCAGAATAAGTGGCGGGGCAAACCATAATAATTCAAGCTTCACACCAAACAAGGGCTGCATGATCACGTAAGGCGCAAGCGTCATCAGAAACAATAACCTCAGCGCCCTTGCCCGCCCCCACTGCACCGCCAAAGTATTTTTTTGATTCCCCCGATCTTCATCCACATCACGCAGGTTATTGATCGAAATCAAAACTGCGGACAAACAACCAATCGCCAGCCCAGCCACCAATGCCTCCACCGGCCAAATCCCGATCTGCACAAACACCGTGCCCATCACCGCCACCACTCCAAAAAATAATATCACAAACAACTCCCCCAGACCCTTGTAAGCCAGTGGCCACGGACCACCCGTGTAACCATAAGCAAGATAAAACGACGGCAACCCAATCGCCAACATCGGCCAACCGCGCTCGACCAATAATGGATAACCAAACCCCGCCGCCAATAACAAACAGGCCACCGCCGAAAGGTAAACCGTGCGACGTGAAAGCTGCCCAGATGCCGTCGCTCGCATTGGCCCCAGTCTGGCATCCGTGTCTGCGCCCTTATCAGAATCGATCGCATCGTTAAAAAAGTTGGTCGCAATCTGAATCCAGATCGAGCCCATCACCGTGAAAAATGCCAACCGCACATCCCACCCACCGGTCAGATAAAACGTCACCATACACCCCACCCAAACAGGCACGACAGCAGCAGGAAGAGTTTTGGGACGGGCGGCGAGAAAAAACGATTTCATGGGGGCCACATCCAACAATTCACACTTCAAAAATGCAATGAAAATCATTCGCACCACAACTCAGGGCGATCAAGCATATCAACTTCGCGTCATTTCGCACATATCGCTAGGCATGATCGCCATTCAAATGTTTCTCGATGGCGTTGCAGTTTACCAAAATTTACAATAGACTCACCAAATCATGATTGCCAAACGCGCTCTATTCGAAGGCCGGGTCCAAGGAGTCGGGTTCCGATACTCCCTCAAACAACTCGCCATGGGCTTCGATGTCGTAGGCTGGGTGAAAAATCTAGCCGATGGCCGCGTCGAGCTTCAACTCATGGGCGAGGAGGAGGAAGTCGAAGAGTTCCTCCGCGAAATCATCGAGGAAAGTGCCATGGCCCGTAATATCAAAGAAATGAGAGCCGATCAGATTCCTTTATTAGAAGACGCCAAAGGCTTCAGGATTCTCGCTTAGCCAAAGTAAGATAGGCCTCTGGCCTGTCATCTCCCTGTCGTGCGTCGTACAGCGCCTAAGAAGACGAGAGAGTGCCACACAAACTAAGCAATGTTTGTAAACACGACCTGAACGTCATCGTCTTCCTCCAGCTTATCAATCAGCACCTCGATCTCTTCGATCTGGGCATCCGTAAATTCAACAGGTGTGTTAGCAATACGCTGAAGGTTGGCTTTTTTTGAAGCCACTCCGGCATCGTCACAGGCAGCAACGAGATCTCCGAAGCTTGTGTATTCGCCGTAAATGGCAACATGCTCACCCTCAACTTCCATTTCCTCAAGTCCCTGATCCATCAGGCTGAGCTCGAGTTCTTCAAGATCCAGCTCGACGTTTACCTCGTCATTCTTCTCAAATTCAATCACCGCCTTACGAGTAAACATAAAGTCCAGTGAGCCGCTATTGACCATCTGACCGTTGTTTTTGTTAAAGAGCATCTTCACGTTGGCTACGGTGCGGGTGTGATTATCCGTCGCGCACTCCACCCAGAGCAAGACACCGTGTGGGCCTTTGCCTTCGTAGTTGATGGTATCGTAGTTCGCGGCATCCTTCGCCGTTGCCCGCTTGATCGCCTTATCAATGTTGTCCTTCGGCATGTTCTGCGCCTTGGCATTGTTCACCGCCGTTTTGAGTGCAGTGTTCGAGTTCGGATCCGAACCACCAGCCTTCGCAGCCATGGTGATGATTTTTCCAAGTTTCGGATACAATCTAGACATCGCACCCGCACGTTTTTCTTTCCCCGCACGGCGGACTTCAAAGGCTCTTCCCATAATAATCAGTAAGTTTTTCAGCGCAGGCTCATCCTCACGCCGCCAGAAAACTAGCGAGTTCAGATCAAGCGACAAGGTTATTTAGCTAAAGAAACAGTCTTACTTCTCAAACCTACCTCTGCATCATCACCACCATCAGGGAATAGGCCACCGCCACAAAAACAAGCACACCACCTTCCCGACGTCCCAATTTCATATTAGTCCACATGAATGGCATAATCAGCAATGTCACTCCCATCATCACGCCGAGATCAATCCAGGAAATAGACTTTCCAATCAGAGGCTCCACACCTGCAGTGATGCCCATCACAGCCATCAGGTTAAAAATGCAGGAGCCAATGGCATTGCCTGTGATGATGTCCCCCTGCTTCTTGATCGAGGCCACCACCGTAGTCGCCAGCTCGGGAAGCGAAGTCCCCAATGCAAATAAAGTCAGTGAAATTATCACCTCAGGCACACCGAAAATAACGGCCAGCGCTTCACCGTGCTCCACCAGAAAATGCGCACCCACCACCAAGGCGAGCACGCCGACGAGAATCAGCCCCGTGTTTTTCCCTAAGCCACCTTTTTGAACGTCCTCCTCAAATTCAGCCTCGAACTCTTCAACATGCTTGGCCCGTTTCGCCAGCCAAATACTGGAAACGACATACACCAAAATACCAAAAATCAACACCCAGCCCTCCCATCGGCGGATGACCATATCCCCCATCATCAAGACAAAAACCACCGAGCACCCAATCAAAATGGGCATCTCACGCCTGATGAGTTGAGAGTGAATCACAATCGGACGAATCAGCGCCGCCACCCCCAAAATCAAAGCCACATTGAAAATATTCGACCCAATCACATTCCCAAGTGCAATGTCAGAGCTTCCAGCGCCCGCCTTCAGATGAAACCCAATCCACCCCGCAGGAACCGTCAATACCTCCGGCGTGTTCGCCTTTAAACAAACCAACAACTCCGGCATGCTGGTGCCAAAAGCCACCACCGTCAGACCCACAACTAAGGGGGAAATCCCCAACCGCAACGCAATCCGCGAGGCACCATCCACCAACCAGTCAGCTCCATAATAAAGCAGCACCAGCGCCCCCGTCAGCCAAAGAAAGTGTATCAAGATTTCCACAGGCAGGAGCATATACACGGGACCAGCGTATTCGCACGAATAAAACTTGAAACTTCCCCTGTCCAATTTAAAGCTTCTGCCATGTCACAGCCCGCCCCTCGTTGCCATAAGATCACAATCCTCGCCGGAGACGGCATCGGTCCCGAAATCATGGATGCCTCCATGCTTGTTCTCGATGCCGTAGCCGCCAAATTCTCTATCACCCTAGAAAAAGACGTCCAACTCGTCGGAGGCGCTGCCATCGACGCCAAAGGCTGCCCGCTCCCTAAGGAAACCGTAACCTCCTGTGAAAACTCAGACGCCATCCTCTTCGGCTCCGTCGGCGGCCCGAAATGGGTCAACCTCCCCCCTGATGACCAGCCTGAGCGCGGCGCGCTGCTGCCACTCCGTAGCCACTTTGGACTCTTCGCCAACCTCCGCCCCGGCGTATGCCTGCCATCGCTCACCCACGCCTCCCCCGTTAAAAACGAACTCATCCCCAATGGCTTCGATGTCCTCTGCGTGCGCGAACTCACCGGAGGCATCTACTTCGGCCAGCCGAAAAGCATCACCAAAATCGATGGAGACATCGTCGCCATCGACACCATGGTTTACAAAAAAAGCGAAATCGATCGTATTTGCCGGATCGCCTTCACCGCCGCCATGACCCGCGACAAGCGCCTCTGCTCAGTCGATAAAGCCAACGTCCTCCAAAACTCCATCCTCTGGCGCGAAACCGCCGAGGAAGTGGCGAAAGATTTCCCCGAGGTCGAACTCACCCACCTCTACGTCGATAACGCAGCCATGCAGCTCATCAAAGCCCCCGATTCCTTCGATGTCCTCGTCACCGGCAACCTCTTCGGCGATATCCTCTCCGATGAAATGGCGATGATCGCCGGCTCACTCGGCATGCTTCCCAGCGCATCCCTCGGCCATCAAAACGCCGACGGCCTCTGCTTCGGCATGTATGAACCCTCAGGCGGATCCGCCCCCGACATCGCAGGCCAAGGCATCGCCAACCCAATAGCCCAGATCCTCTCTGCCGCCATGATGTTCCGTTTCTCCCTTGGAGAAAACGCTGCCGCTGACGCCATCGAAGCCGCCGTCAACGCCGCCATCGATCAAGGCCTCCGCACCGCCGACCTCTTCACCGGCCGCGACGGAGAAACCAAAGTAGGCACCGTAGCCATGGCCCAAGCCATCGCCAACGCCATCTAAACCACCGGGCAGACCCGGGCAGGAAAGCCCACAAAAAGGACCAACAATCCTTATCCCACAACACCTTCCACCTAAACTGAATGCCAGGCATTAAGTTTCC
>Ga0256845_1001206_pt1 | contig 21353 bp, 12 predicted proteins | sample RiftiametaG_FD_189101 | JGI IMG/M metagenome (GOLD analysis project Ga0256845, IMG submission 189101) | Tube worm associated microbial communities from hydrothermal vent at the East Pacific Rise, Pacific Ocean - Riftia | ecosystem: Host-associated > Annelida > Integument > Unclassified ...
CGCGCGCTGCCTCGAGAACAACAACAGCTACGACGCCACCGACATCCTGCGTTTCTTCTACGGCGCCGACACGATCATCGAGCAGGCCCAGGGCGAGTGCATCGAAGACATCGGGGGGGATGGCGACGGCGACACCTCGACGGACGGAGACCCCGGCGACAGCGAGACCACCGACGACAGCGAGACCACCGACGACGGCGCGACCACGGACGACGGCCCGACCACGGACGACGGCCCGACCACGGACGACTGCCCGATCGGCGCGGAAGGTTGCGCCTGCACCCTGGGGGGCGGCTGCGATCCCGGCCTGGTCTGTGAAGAGGGAGTCTGCGGTGAGGGCAGCGGCAGCGGCGAAGCTGGGGGGGACGAGCTCGCCGGCGACACGGGCGAGGGTCCCGGGGGCTTCCCGGACGACGGCTTCGGAGGCGAGGCCGAGGTCGGCTGCAGCTGTCGCAGCGCTGAGCCGACCCAGCCCGAGGGCGCTGGGGGCCTGCTCGGTCTGGGTCTGCTCGGCCTCTCGGCACTCGGCCGCCGCCGGCTTCGACGCGCCGCACCCGAGCGCGCTCGCTCATGAGTCGGACCACCCTCGAACTCCACGGCCTCCAGCTCGCCGTTCACAGCTGGGGTGAGGCCGACTCCGAGCGGCCGCCCGTGTTGTGCCTGCCGAGCACGGGGCTCTCGGGGCTCCAGTGGCGCCGGCTCGCGCGACGCCTGGCCAAGCGTGGACACTGGGTGCTGGCGCCCGACTTCATCGGCTACGGCGACTCGGACACCTGGGCCGGCCCGGGTCCCTTCACCACCCGCTACGACGTGGAGCTGGCCGCCGCCCTGATCCGCGACTGGGACCGACCGGGGCACCTCGTGGGTCACTCCTACGGCGGTCGGGTCGGGCTCACCCTGGCCCGAGAACAGCCCGATCGCTTCCGCTCGCTGGCCCTGTTCGAGCCGACCTGCTTCGGAGTCCTCCGGTCCACGGGCGAGCGTGAGGCCGTCGCCGAGCTCGAGGCCTACGACGCCGACGGCCGCTTCCTCGACCCGAGCTTCGGGGCCAGCGAGGCCTGGATCGAGCGCTTCGTCGAGTACTGGAGCGGGGCCGGGAGCTGGGCCGAGCTCGACGCCGACGAGCGCGGGCGCTGGCTCCGGTCGAGCCAAAAGATGTTCGAGGAGGTATCCGAGACCGCCCGCGACGAGGTCCCTCATGGCGCCTACGTGGACACGCTGGGGCACCTGCCCCTGCTCACCCTCTCTGGGGAGACCTCGACCCTCGCTGGGCGGGGCTGCGCCCGGGTGCTGGCTGAGGTCTGGCCCGCGGGGCGGCACCTGGAGATCGCGGACGTAGGGCATATGGGTCCTGTGCTGGCTGCGGCCGAGGTCAGCGCGGCGATCCTCGAGTTTATCGAGGGGTGCTGAGGGCGGATTGTGGTGATCCCGGGCGGGGCGCGATCGGGCGAGGGTCCGGTTGTCTCGGATCGACGACCAAACCCAGAGCGGCTCAGCTCCACCGCCGACACCAACCGCTACACCTCGGAATCCTCCCGCGCTATCGTGCGTACCTCCCCGGAGTTCATGTCCGAAGACACCCCACCGCCCGAACCCGCCCCCAAGCCGAAGTCCAAGCTCCGCCGGCGCCTGTTCATCGTCAGCCAGGTCGTGCTCGGCCTCGCGCTCGGCCTCGGCATCGCCGAGTACGCGTTCTCCAAGCGGGCCGACGGCGCCTTCCCGCATGTGAACTTCTACGTCGAGGATCCCGAGCTCGGCGTCCGCCTCGAGCCCGGGGCGAGCATGCGCTTCGCCCTGCACGACAACCCGGTGAGCACGATCCACGTCAACAGCCAGGGTTTCCGGGGCGCCGACTGGCCCGAGCCCGACCCTCGAGACAACAGCGAGATCCTGGTGATCGGCGATTCGCAGGTGTTCGGGCTCGGGGTCGAAGACGGGCAGACCTTCTCCGCCCGACTCGCCGAACACACCGGCCGGGTCGTGCTCAACGCCGGAGTCCCGACCTACGGGCCGCCCGAGTACGCGGCCCTGGCCGAAGAGATCATCGACGAGCGTCGGCCCGAGACGCTGATCTACGTCCTCAACTTCCTCAACGACCCCTTCGAACTCGAGCGACCCAACGCCGAGCGACACGCGGTCTGGGATGGTTGGGCCGTGCGCGCCGAGACGGCCCCCGCCCCCGGCTCGATCACCCAGTTCCCCGGTCGCAGGTGGCTGTACTCCAAATCGCAGCTCGTCTACGCCGCGCGCCGCTGGTGGCACGAGCGCGACACCAAGGCGGAGGACGGAGCGCCCAAGGTCGTCGACCTGGGTGTGCCCTCCGAAGGCAACTGGCGCGACCTGGTGGCCGATGGGACCGAGTCCCTCGAACACGTGGCCGCCCGAGAGCAGCGCGCGCGCAACAGCGCCGAGCGTCGGCGAGCGCGGCTTGTTGGTGTGGAGCGTTCGCTCCACACCACCGGGCGCGAGATCGACGATCTGATCGCCGACGAGTTCTACGAGTGGCGCGAGTTCGACCGCGCGGCCTTCAGGGGCCGACCCGGCGACATCGTGGAGGACGACTACAGCGAGTCTTCGCGCTCGGTCTTGTTGACCGCCGCCCACATTCGCGAAGCCGCGCGCGCACGCGATCGCCACCTGAAAGATCTCCTGCATAAACAAAAACGAGCCGGCAAGACCGGCGCCGCCGATCTGATCGCGGATGCCGAGGAGCTCGAACAAGAGCGCGAGGATCTGCGCCGACAGATCGCAGCCGGCGATATCTTGGGGCCACAGCAGCCCCTCATCGAGCGCCGCCGAGCCCTGCGACGGGTGGCGGCCGACGGCGGGGAGGTCGACACCGGTCGCCACCCCTCCGTATTCGACGCCCACCTCGAGGCTCTCGCCACCATGTGCGCGCTCCGGGGTGTGAATTTGGTGGTGGTCGCCCTGCCCGTGGACGTCCAGGTCTCGGCCGACGAGTGGGCCAAGTATGGGGTCGAAGATGCCCCCGACATGGAGCCCTCGCTGGCCCTGCTCGACGATCTCAGCGCGAGCGCCGAGGCCCAGGGCGCCCGGACCCTCGACGCCACCGAGGCCCTGCGCGCCGCGTCCCCCGGGGCGTTCCTCAATGGAGACATCCACATGACCCCCAAGGGCCACGCGGCCCTCGCCGAGGCCCTGGCCGTGGTCCTCGACAACCCACCAGCCTTGATCCTGCCGGCCGCCGGCTTGCCCGAGGGCGTCCTTTTCCCACCGGCCCGCAGTCAGTGGCGCGCCGACGACGAAGTCAACGTCAAGGGCTCGACCAAGGCTGGATGCAGCACCCAGATCCGCAACGGGTGGCTCCGCGTTCGCTGCGTCAAAGCCCGGCGCCGGAGCCCCGGCCTCACCGGCCTCGAGCTGAGCCGAGGACCGGCCGCTGCGCTCGCTCTGGTCAGCGCGCACGGAGCCTCGCTGGTCACGCCACTGTCCCCCGGCGAGGACATCGTCGCCCGCTTCGACTGGGAGACCCGAAGCCGAGAGCTGCGCATCACCTGGCCGATCGGAGACGACGGCGAGCCCCACTTTTTGGGCCAGTTCGTGGATCTCGAGGGGCCAGGCCAGGATCCAGGCGAAGGTCCAAAGCCGAAGGACGAAGCCCTCGCTGCGCGGGTCCAGACCCTGTGTGCGTGCCACGCCGAACTCACCGACGAGCAGCACTGCATCCAACAAGGGGACGACTACGACAGCTGGGTCGAGGACTGTGAGCCGAGCTGTCGGGAGCTCTGGGCTCGGCCCGACCAGGCCTGCTTCGACACCTACGCGACCGCCGTGGCCCCGAGCGGCGACGGGCCCCAGCAATACGTGACCGCCGGGCTCGACTGTGCGGCGCTCTTGGCCTGCGTCCAGGCCGATCCCCTGTCACCGCCGACCTGCAAACCCGGCATGGTCCACGCGACCGCGACCAACGGCTGCTTCCAGCCCTGCGACGATCTTCACCCCTGCGACGCGGGGGCCTGCACCGCCTACAACGGCGGAGGTATCTGTCTATGAGGGTCGTCCTATGAGGGTCGTCCGCACGCTCGCCCGCATCCTCAACCCCTGGGTCTGGCGGAGTCCAGAGCAGACCGCGCGCAAGCTCCACGAGTTCGCCCTGGCCGAACACGGGAGCATGCTCGATCTGCGCCTGGCCGCGCGCGCCACCCCCTCGCCAACCCGGGCGGCCGCCTACCTCCGCCACGCCGACGACGAGGCCCGGCACATGCAGATGTTCGCCAAACGAGCCACACAGCTGGCCCGGGAGCACGACCCGAGCGCGCCTCAACGCAGTGTCCGCGCGGACTGTGAGCAGCTCTTCGCCAACCTCGGAGAGCTCGACTTCCTGGCCTTTGTGCACCTGGGCGAGAGCCGAGCGATCGTCCAGTTTCGAGTCTACGTCGCCTACTTCGAGCGCCAGGGTCGAGCCCGAGACGCCAGCTTGCTGACCACGATCTTGGTCGACGAAGATCGGCACGCGGCCTACACCAAGACCCTCCTGACCGAGCTCGCGGGTGGGCAGGCCCAGGCAACCCGGGCCCTGCGTCGGGTTCGGCGCTGGGAGCTGTGGCGTCGCTGGCTCCGCAGTGGGCGGTTCTTGGCGGAGCGTGTGTATGTACTGACAATGCTGCTCGTGTACGCCCTGGCCGCACCCATGGCTCTGGTGATCCGCTGGGCCCGGCCGCTGCCCCAGGGCTGGCAGATCCCAGAGACCGCGGCCGCGCTCCCGAGCGATTCTTCGTCCTCCGCTTCGTCTTCCCCTTCTTCCCCCTCCCCTTCTTCCCCCTCCCCTTCTTCCCCCTCCCCGACCGCCGACTGATCCGACCATGGCCGCCGTTTTGGGGATCTCCGCGCACTACCACGACGCAGCCGCGGCCCTGGTGATCGACGGCGAGCTGGTGGTCGCCATCCAACAGGAGCGCCTGAGCCGGATCAAGAACGATCCGAGCTTGCCCCTGGACGCCGCCGACGCCTGCCTCGCCCACGCCGGACTGGACTCTGCGGCTCTCGATGCGGTGGTCTTCTACGAGCGACCGTTCGAAAAATTAGAGCGGGTGATGGTCGGGCTGCTGCGCAACCTGCCGAGGAGTTGGCGTCAGTTTCCCCGCGCCATGGCCAGCCAGCTCGGCGGCAAGCTCTGGGTCCTCGATCAGCTCGCCGAGGCGTTTGCAGTCCCGCGTGCGCGCGTGCACTGCTTCGACCACCACCGCTGCCACGCGGCCTCGGCGATCTTCGTGGCCCCCTTCGACGACGCGGCGGTCCTGGTCGTCGACGGGGTCGGCGAACACAGCTCGACCAGCGTGTGGCACGGTCGCCGCAACGGTGGAACCGCGGCAACCGGGCCCGATCTGCGGCTGCTAGCGAGTGTCGACTTCCCCCACTCCCTGGGCCTGCTCTACGCGGGTCTCACCGCCTGGCTGGGCTTCTCCGTCAACGAGGGCGAGTACAAGGTCATGGGTCTGGCCGCCTGGGGCCGCCCCAGCCACGCCGACCTACGCGCCCGCTTCGCAAAGATCATCGCGCTGCACAGCGACGGCAGCTACGCCCTGAGCCTCGAGTACTTCGCCCACATGAGCGACGCGGCGCTCGGCTTTGGACCGGCCCTCGAGGCCCTGCTCGGCCCCCGGCGCCCACATGCCCGGCCCTGGGACTTCGACGACCCCGACGATCGCCACTACGCCGACGTCGCCGCGACCTTGCAGCAGGTCTTGGAGGAGGCCCTCCTCGGCCTCGCCCGCAGCGCCCGCGAGCGCCTGCCGGGAGTCCGCAACCTCTGCCTCGCGGGTGGCGTGGCCCTCAACAGCGTCGCCAACAGCCGGCTGTTGCGGGAGTCGGGCTTCGAGCGTGTATTTGTGCAGCCGGCCGCCGGAGACGCGGGTGGGGCCCTCGGCGCGGCGATCCTCGGCGCCATCGAGCTCGGCGACCCCGCTCCGGGCCCGCTCCACAGCGCGGCCCTCGGGCCGACCCTCGATCTCTCCCGGGCCGCATCCGTCGCCCGTGCCATGGGCCTCGAACCCCGCCGCGTCGACGACCCCGCGGAGGTCTGTGCGGCGCTCATCGCCGACGACAAGATCGTCGCCCATGTCAGCGGCCGCTACGAGTGGGGGCCCCGCGCCCTCGGCCAGCGCTCGATCCTCGCCCGCGCCGACAAACGTGAGACCCGTGAGCGCATCAACCGGCTGATCAAGCAGCGCGAGCGCTTTCGGCCCTTCGCCCCCGCCGTGCTCGCCGAACACACAGAAGATTTTTTTGCGGCCCCGGGCGACGACATGACCCCGTTCATGACCACCGTGCTCCCGATCCGCCCCGACCGCGCCGCACAGCTGGGCGCCGTCACCCACGAAGACGGGAGCGCCCGTGTACAGACCGTCAGCGCGCGCTCGGCCCCTGCGCTGCACGGCGTACTCACGGCCCTCGCCAAGGCCGGGCGCGACCCCCTGGTCCTCAACACCTCCCTCAACGGACCCGGTGAGCCGATCGCCGCTCACGCTGAGGACGCGCTCGCGTTTTTCCTGCGCCACGCCGTCGATGCGATCATCATGGGTGACCTGGTCATGGAGCGCTGAGCTGAATATGGAACCGCGAACACAGGCTCCGCGGGCACAGGCCCCACGCGCACGAGCCCGCCCGGGACCCCTGCGCCGGATCGCTGCGCGCACCCGCACGGTAGGCTCGCTGATCCTCCACTTCCTGCATCCGGCCCGCTTCATCCTCGCTCCCCTGCTCATCGTCCTCCTGCTCGCGGGCATCTTGCTCTCGCTCACCGGCGGCCTGGCCTACGTCGCCCCCTTCGTCTACGCCCTGTTCTAGCGGTCCCGATGACCCCCCACGGACCGTCGTCCTCGGATCCGTGCAAGGTTCGGCAGTGCATATGTTACGAGCGGCCCGCCGACAGGCCGTTGACTGGGTGTTGGCCACATTCATGCGCCCACCCGGTGCTAGCGTCCGTCCGTGGACGACGACGAGCTGATCTCAGCCTATATCAGCGGTGACCAGCGAGCCGGCGATACCCTCGCTCGCCGCTACTATCGAGCCCTGCGCCGCTACTACCAGACCCGGGTGCCCAGCGACGAGGTCGAGGAGCTCACCCAGTCCACCCTGCTGCACACCATCGCTCGCGGCGAGCGCTTCCGCCACGCCTCGAGCTTCCGCCACTATGTCTACGCGGTCGCCCGGCGCATCCTCGCCGAGCGCCACCGTCGGCGATATCGCAGCCCCGTGACCGAGGGCAGTCCACCCGATGCGCCAGCCCCGGGCACCAGTCCGAGCGAGCAGGTGTTCCGGAGCCAACGCCGAGCCCAGCTCGAGCTCGCCCTCCGCGACCTCAAAGACCCCTTCCTCTCCGTCATGAACCTCCACCTCGCGGGCCTCGACAACCGAGAGATCGCCGGCACCCTGGGACTCAACGACAATACGGTCCGCAGCAGACTCTCGCGGGCGACCTCGGTGTTGCGCACCGCGTTGACCGGCGAGCCGCCTTCTCCGTAGGGGCCCGTTCAAGAAGAAGCCCGGAGATGGTCCTTCGGCCAGGGGTCGGCCGGCACGATCGTGACCGACCAGCCCCGAGGTCCCTCATAGCGAGGCCAGCCGGATCCCCGCGAATAGGCAGATTCTCGCGCGGGGATCCCCCGGTCACCGGCACAGACCTGTGGTGGGTCGAAGTGGCCAGTCGCGATGCCAATTTGTCGCGGTTCTAGGACGGATCCGCAGGCACGGTACGCATTGGCGAGCGATCATGGGTATTTCGGCGTCTTTTGCGCGGGTGACACCTTTGCCCAGAATGACCGCTGCCCGGCCATAGAGCAGCTCCACAACCAGATCAGGACAAATTGTGGTCGGGCATACAAACGCTGGCACGAGCGTTGCAAATCCAGTGACCGTCATGCAACGCCTGCTCTCCCGACACTTCGGTGTGGTCAAGTTCTTCGGCGTCAGTCTGGTCGTGTTCTTCGCTGGCAGCGCGGCGACCACCTACGTCGGGTCTCGATTGTTGATGGATGTCGACGACCTCATCATCAGCACGGCCCACGCCGAGAGCGAGGCGCCCGCAGACGAAGAGGAGGACGAGGCCCGCAGCGAGGCCGCCCGCCGCCTCAACGACCGCGCCCTGGCGAGCATGGTCACCAAAGACAGCCGCAAGCGCACGATCGCCGAGGCCGTGTCCGACAACAACATTTTTTGTCCGAGCTGCGCGCCGCTGAGGGACGAGCCCCTGCTCGCAGCAGCTGGGCCCATGGGCACCGGTGAGGTCGCTACCAGCCTGTCCCTCCAGCTGCTCGCGACCATGGAGTCGGACGACCCGGCCTGGTCCATGGCTACGATCCGCGACATCGACTCGAACAGTTTGGCCCCCTACACGGCCAACGAACAGATCCGCCCCGGCGTCAGCCTGCTCTCGGTCGAGCGCGGCCGAGTCGTCATCCTCAACCAGGGGCGGCGCGAGTTCATCACCCTCGGGGCCGAGCCGGCCAAAAAGCTAGTGGCCAAGAAACCCACAACAAAGAAGCCCTCGACAAAGAAGCCCTCTAAATCAGCGGCTATCGACGGCGCCGAGGATGCGATCAACTGCTCCAACGAGAACGCCTGCACCATCGACCGCAAGTTCGTAGAGAAGCTGCTGGCCAACCCGCGCCAGCTCATGAGCCAGGCCCGAATGATGCCCGTCACCCAAGACGGCGAGACCGCGGGCTTCCGGGTCTCACGGGTCAAAGCCGGCAGCTTGGCGACCATGATCGGGCTCAAGAACGGCGACATCCTCAGCGAGGTCAACGGTCAAAAGCTCGGCTCCATCGACGACGCCATGGCCATGTACGCCAAGCTGCGGCGAGCCAACCACCTCTCGGTGGTCATCCAACGCGGCGGAGCGGTGGTCACCAAAGAGATCTCGATCAAGTGAAGGAGCCCCCGCGCAGGGGTACCCACGGCTGATACACTTCGGGCTTGGCGACGCGGGATCCGCTCGAGCTCGAGGTGCTGTTGGTCGTCGAGGAACTCGCCAATACCAATGTCGTAGCCTGGCCGTTTGCGGACCCCTCCAAGGTCGCCCACGGCCGGTCTCGCGAGTCGGCGCTGGAGCAGCAGGAGCTGTTCTTGCGCGAGCACCTCGCCGAGCTCCCGGGCGATCAGTTGGGCCGCTTCGACCCGCACAGCGACGCCCGCCTGCACAGGGTCGAGGTCGAGGTCCCGATCCCCGGCTTCGACGAGTTCAATGGCCGGAGCGCCGCCTCGCAGCGCCTCCAGTTCCCGGTCTTGCTGGTGCCCGACAGCCAGGGGCTGTGGGCCGTCGTGCTCAGTCTGCTCGACGGTCCACACGTCCTGTGGGTCCCCGAGCCCACGGACGAGGACACGAAGCGCGAGCCGACCCGCGATCGAGGGGCCCACATCGACGCCCGGATCAGCGACGAGATCGGGCGGGTGCTCTCGGCTCGGGACATCGATGGTGCCTCCTACCTGCGCCTGCTCCGGGGGGCCGATCCCTTCTCCCTCGAACGGATCACCGTCGACCTCGATCGCGACGAGCGCAGCGCTCCCGAGACCCGGGCGGCACAGCGGCGCAAGCGGGCCCAGGAGCACAGCAAAGCCGAGTCCCGGAAGCTGCTCGGTAGCATCGGCACATCCATGCTCGAGGAGGCCCGGCGTCGACGCATGCCGCCCGTGCTCCACCGCGAGCGAGAGATCGGGGCCCTCGACGCCCTGCTTCGCGGGCCCGAGCGCCTCGCCCTCATGCTCGTCGGCCCGGAGCTCGCCGGCAAGACCGCCGTACTCCAGGGCCTCGTTCAGCGCTGGCTGGGGCTGCCCAAACACGAGCAGGCCGAGCTCCCCGAGATCGTCGTGACCTCGGGGGCCCAGCTGGTCGCCGGGCAGTCCGGCTTCGGCCAGCTCGAGCGCCGAATCCACGACGTCATGGCCGCGGCCGAGACCCTCGATGCGGTCCTCTACTTCGACAACCTCGGCGACCTCTTCGCCCGCACCAGCGGCGAGCTCGGTGACGTGGCGGCCTCCATCCACCCGTGGATCGAGCGCGGCCGGGTTCGGATCGTGGGCGAGCTGACCCCCGAGCTGCTCGAACACCACGAGAAGCGCCACGTCGGGTTCTTCGCCTACCTCGACCGGGTCTCGGTCCGCGAGCTCGACCTCGAGCAGAGCGCGGCGATCTTGCGGGCCCGCGCCGAGCACGATCGACGGGTCGAGCCTGATCGACCGACCCTGTCGACGGGCGTGGGCCCAGGCAGCCGGGACGCGGTCGCTCCCCTGGTCGACCTCGCCCAGCGCTACCTCAGCTACCAGGCCTTCCCCGGCAAGGCGCTGCGCTTTTACCTGTCCCTGCGGGCGACCCAAGAGGGCCAACTCGACGACGAGGGGCGGCCCAGGCCCATCGGTCCCGAGGATGTCTACCGGGGATTTGCGATCCACTCGGGCATCCCCATGTTCCTGTTGCGCGAGGACCGGAAGCTCGAACATGGGCGGATCGTCGAGTTCTTCGGCGAGCGGGTCATCGGCCAACGCGAGGCTATCGCCCGGGTCGCCGAGACCCTGTGCACGGTCAAGGCCGGCCTCGCCTCGGCTGCGAAACCCCTGGCGACCTTCCTCTTCGTCGGGCCCACCGGGGTCGGCAAGACCGAGGTCGCCAAGACCCTCGCCCGCTTCTTGTTCGGATCCCCCGAGCGCATGACTCGCTTCGACATGAGCGAGTACATGGACCCGCTGGCCGCCGACCGGCTGATCCGGGGCACCGACCGGGACGACGGCGTGCTCACCCGCAAGGTCCGTCAACAACCCTTTTGTGTGCTCTTGCTCGACGAGATCGAGAAGGCCCACCCGGCCGTCTTCGATCTGCTCTTGCAGGTCTGTGGTGAGGGCCGCCTGTCCGACGCCCGCGGGCGCACGACATGGTTCCACAACGCGATCATCATCATGACCTCCAACCTGGGCGCCGCCCACCGCAGACCCCAGTCAGGCTTCGGCGGCGTGCGCGAGCAAGGCGAGGAAACACGCGCCGCCGAGCGCTACTACCTCGGGCAGGTCGACGCGCACTTCCGGCCCGAGTTCGTCAACCGCATCGACCGGGTGATCCCCTTCCAGGCCCTCGATCGCGCCCAGATCCAGGCCGTCGCCGAGGTCTCGCTGGCCGCGCTGCGCGGGCGGGAGGGGCTCAGCGAGCGGGGCATCAACCTCGAGGTCGCCGACGACACCCTGGCCCGACTCGCCCGCCAGGGCTACTCGGACGCCTACGGAGCCCGGGCCCTGCGCCGGGAGCTCGAGGACCGCCTAGTCGCGCCGCTGGCCCTGACCCTCGCCAAATTGGGCGATCGGGCCCACACCGGGGTCGTCGCGGTCCGCGAAGATCAGAAGCTCGACGACCCGAGCTCGAGCGTCGGCAAGCCGGCGCGCGCTCCCAAGGGCCGGCGCCGCCTCGCCTCGGAGCGCCACGCGGGCCTGACGATCGACGTCAGCGTCCCGACCGGCCGCAGCGCGAAGCGGACCCTCGACGCCCTCTCGCAGGTCTCCCTGCTCCGTCGCAGCGCCCGCGCGGCCCTGGAGCTGCCGCCGATTCGAGCGCTCCGCGAGCGCCGGCGGAACCTGGTCGCGGAGCTCGGTTTCGGCGCCCACGAGCGCAGGGACAGCCGCTCCCGCTGGGCCCACGCGAGCGAGCTGGGCCGCCTCAAGGCCGAGCTCGGCCGCATCGCCGGCACCGTCGACGCGCTCGTCGATCTGCTCGAGTCAATCGAGAGCGCCGAGGAGCTGACGATCGCGGCCCTCTACGAGGGGGAGCCGGCCGACCTGTTTTGCGGGGTCGCCCGAGACGCCCATCGCGACCTGCGCCTGCAGATCGTCGACGCCCTCCTGCTCGCCAACGAACGCCACACGATCAGCGTCCGCATGCACGAACACGATCGGCGCGGCGCATTCCTGACCTACCTCTTGCCCCTGATCGACAACCTCGAGGCCCGCCGGTGGACGGCGAGCTTCCACATCGCCGGCGATCGCCCCGGCCCCGACGACACGGACAAGAGCACCAAAAACTGGCCCGCCTCCCGGCCGCTGGGGCCCCCCCGCAGCCCGGCTTGGGTCCGGCGTGCCCTGTTGGCCGACGTCGACCCAAAATTTGCCGCCAACGATCCGGCGGCCCGAGGCGGCCGATCGCTGCTGGGAAAACGAAAATGGAGGGACCTGGTCATGTGTGTGCGAGGTCGCCACGCTGGCGCCATCTTGTCCGCTCAGATCGGGCTCCTGCGCATCGACAGCCGCTGGGTCCACGACGCCAAGCGGGGACCCAAGACCACCGAGGGTCGCCCGGCCTACATGAGCCTCAGCCTCGTGAGTGATGAATCGACCCTCGATGACGAAGCTTGGACACGCGTCCCCCAGACCCCCGAACAACTCGGGAACCGTCCGGACGCGGTCCCGCGCCGGGTCCACTTTCAAGACGACGGCACGGTGGGCGGGTCGATCACCGGCACGCCCCTTGAGATCGAACCCGCGGACTACTGGTTGCGCATGGAAGAGGTCCTGTTCGGGCCCCTGGTCGAGCCTGCGTTTCGAGACCAAGAGGAGGAGGACTGATGGCGAACCTCGACTTCAGCGTGTCCGTGTTTCAGCGCAACGCCGACCGAGAGCACACCTGGGAGGCCCTGCATTTCGGCGGACAGGAGATCAGCCTCGATGGTCGCAACACGACCAAGCTGCGCGATCGCTTCATTCATATGTGTCGAGAGGCGATCCGCCAGGCCGCCCCGGCTCAGCTTCCCGACTTTCAACTCGTGCGAGGTCGCAGGCTTGCGCGGGTTCGGGTCGAGCTCACCGTGCGCTGCCCAGAGGGGCGAGAGTCGTTCACCGGCAAGCTCCCCCTCATCCTCGAACCCCGGCCGATCGGCCCTGATCGGGTGATGCACATCGCCTATCACCCCCTGCGCCAACAGGAGTGGTTCCCCTACAAACACGAGGCCGAGCTGGAGAGCCGGGCCACGGCCTTTTTCCAGCGCCACTGGTCCGCCGCGGGCTTGCTCGGCCCGCAGCTCGACCGGATGCGAACCCAGGGCCGAGACAAGCTCCAGCTGATCGGCTTTCGATGCGAGCCCCGGACCCTGCTCGGCTCCCTACCCCGGGCCGGGGAGGGCCCGGAGATGGCCAGCATCGGCGGCCGCAAGCGAGGGCGGGGCACGACCTTGCTCGACGACCTCGGCTTCGACCTCAGCCGCCGGGCCAGCGACGGCGACCTCGAACAAGGGATGCCGCGGGCCCCCTACCGCGAACAGCTGCGCCAACTCCTGTGTGGCGATCGCAAGGCCCCCGTCCTGCTGATCGGGCCCAGCGGGGTCGGCAAGACCACCCTCTTGCACCACGCGATCACCGATCTGCTCGAGGCCGACGGCTGGGAGGCCCACCAAAACCTCGATCGCATCCACCATGTCTGGCAGGTCAGCGGCCGACGGATCATCGCGGGCATGAGCTACCTGGGCCAGTGGGAGCAGCGCTGCGTCGAGCTGCTCGAGGAGACCTACGCCAAAAAGGTGGTGCTCCTGGTGGAGGACATCCACGCCTGGGGGCGGATCGGCGAGTCCCGTCAAAACGATCGCAACCTCGCGACCTTCTTCCGGGGTCCGATCGCCCGCGGCGAGCTGAGCGTGATCGGCGAGTGCACGGCGGAGCAGTTCCAGCAGCTCCAGGCCGACGCCTCCGGTTTCGCCAACCTGTTCACCACCATTCACGTCGAGCCCACAGACTCGGCCACGACCTTGCGCATGCTCGTCCACGAGGCCCGCGGGCTCGAGTCGAGTCACGGCTGCGCCTTCGATCCCCGGGTCTACCGCTCCGTCTTCGAGCTCTCCGGGTCCCTGTACTCGGGCAGCGCCTACCCGGGCAAGGCCCTCGATCTCCTGCGTTCACTCGCCGCCCGCAACCGGGTCCCCCGCGAGCGGATCGACGCTCTGGCCCTCGACGAGGTGCTCATGCGTGAGCGCTCGGGGAGCGGGCGAAACGAGGGCCGCCCGCAGATCGGGACGCCGAACTTGATCACCCTGCTCTCGGAGAGCACGGGCATGCCCGCCCTGCTCTTGGCCCCCGATCGAGCCCTCGACCCGGACGCGATCAGGACCGCGTTCGCGAGCCAGATCATGGGCCAAGAGGGGGCCATCGACGTGGTCCGCGACCTCATCGTCCGGATCAAAGCGGGGCTCTGCGATCCCGGCCGTCCCTACGGCGTGTTCCTGTTCACCGGGCCCACCGGCACGGGCAAGACCGAGATGGCCAAAGCCCTCGCCGAGTATCTGTTCGGCGACGAGGCCCGACTCGTGCGCCTCGACATGAGCGAATACAACGTGCCCGGGTCGGCTGCCCGCCTGATCGGCGATCGTTTTCAGCCCCAGGGCGTGCTCACCAGCGCCGTGCGGGCCCAACCTTTTTGTGTGGTTCTCCTCGACGAGGTCGAGAAGGCGGACCCCTCGGTCCTCAACTTGATGCTTCAGCTCTTCGACGATGGTCGACTCAGCGACGCCGCCGGCGAGGTCGCTGATTTTCGCCACGCGCTGATCATCATGACCTCGAACCTCGGAGCCGGCGGCGGCTCCTCGATGGGCTTCGCCGAGGGCCGCGGCGACGCCCGGGAGCGCGGCCACAACCGGGCCCTGCTCCAAGACATCGCCCGCGCGGTCCGGGAGTTCTTCCCTCCCGAGCTCTTCAACCGCATCGACCGGGTGGTCGAGTTTCACCCTCTGGACCAGCGCGCGGCCGAGGCCATCGCCCGCAGGGAGCTCAGTCGCCTGCTGACTAGGCGCGGTCTGATCGAGCGCAATATTTTTGTGCGCTACACCGAGGCGGTGCTCGCCAAGGTCGTCGCCGAGGGCTTCAACCCCCGCGATGGCGCCCGCTCCCTCAAGCGCTGGCTGGAAGACAACATCGGCTCGCTATTGGTCGACACCCTGACCCGCTCGCGCGCGGCCAGCATGCGCCTGCTGTGGCTGCACGTCGGCGGTGGATCGGCCGCGAGCCCCGTGTCCATCCACCTCGAGTCCATGCGCGAGGCCGAGCCGATCCCCGAGCAGAGCCGCCTGGTCGAGCTCCTCGAGCAGCCCAACAACGCCCTGCTCGCCCAGGTCCCCGCGGCCCTCGAGTTCCTGCGCAGCCTCGACGGGAGCCCGCGCCTGGCTCAGCTGTCTCAGACCTTGGCCGAGCTGCTCACGGCCTACAACCGCACACGCGGATCCGAGACCGACCTCGACTCGAACCCCGAATACGAGGCGAGCCAGGCCAACGCCCTCTACAACCTCGAGGTGTTGCGCGGGAAGATCAGCGAGCTGCGCCAGGCTCTCGAGCTACACGCCAGCTATGACGACCGCCTCGACCGCCATGTCGAGTCGAGGGAGGCCCACTTCGAGGGCCTCGGAGAACAGCTCGAGGTCGATCGTTTCCCCCGGGACAGCCCTCCCCCCTCTGACGGCAGCTACCGCAGCCGCCAACAAAAGCGTTTCGACCGGCGCCAGTTCACCCCCGACTTGCCCCTGCGCGAGCGCCAAACCATGCTCCGGGCGATCGCCGAGGTGTGGTTCCTCGAGCGTGCCATCACCTCGGCGGACGACCCCACCCAGCACGCGGTCTTCCTCGAGCTCAGCCGAGTCGGCGACCCTCGCCGGCGCGGCCGCTTCGATGCCTTCGAAGGCGGCATATTCGCGGCCTTGGTCCACGCCTACGCCGGCGAGGGTCGGGGCGACCTCGAGGCCTGGGCGGTCCTTCGGCGCGGAGACACCAAAGCCGACATCGAAGCCCACGGCCCCGAAGAGGACCTGGAGAGCCCGAGCGCCGCGCTCCAGCGTGCGGCCTCGGACCCGCGCACAGAGGTTTTGGTCCTCCAGCTGGTCGGCCCGAGCGTCCGCGAGTTCTTTGCGGGCGAGTCCGGCAGCCACATCCTCGAGAGCCTCGGGGGCGGGCACGAGATCGTCCGGGTGCGCGCCCTGACCGTCGCCGACCTGGACACGCCACAGGCCCTGCTCGAGCGTGTCCAGGGCCAGCGAGACGCCTTCGTCACGGCCCTGGAGAGCGGCCTGACACCCCTGCCCCTCAACCCCGACGCCATGCTCCCCATCACCCGTCGTTTCAAACTCGAGGAGGCCCGTGCGGGAAGGCCCCAGACCGTGGAGGTCGAGGACTACCCCCTGAGCCACGTCTCGGCCCACAACAGCGCCTCCCTCCAGGCGATCATGCCGCTCTTGTGGCTGATGCGAGTGGGCGTCGCCATCCGCAGCGAAGAGGGAGTCGAGGGGGCCTCACCATGAAGGACTCGCTGCGCGTCTACTTCGTCGCCCACCACAGCGGCATGCTCACCGGGAGCCTGTTGCCCAGGGGCTGGAGCGAGGACAACCCCTCGGTGCACGCGGCCACCAAGGCTGAGGTCTTCTCTGGCCTCGAGCAGCTGATCACCGACATGATGGTCCACACCCCCGGGTCGCTGGACCCGTTTTTATGGACCGAGCAGCTCAATACGCGCACGGTCCAGGTCGAGGTCAACCCTCAGGCCGTGCTCGACGGGCGCTGGGTGGTGGGCAAAGACCCGATCCCCCTGCGCCTGAGCTTCGCCTGGTCGCGGCTGCCCAAGGGCGGATTCCGGGTGCTGCTGCCTCGCTTCGGCTGGTCCATGATCCTCGAGGAGCTCGAGCTCGCGGGCGAGATCCTTCAGCAGGCGGTGAGCACCGCGCTGCTGGGGAAGGCCGCCCAGACGACCTTCGATTTTCGGGCCTTGGGTGGCGAGAGCATCGAACAGTGGACCCCTCCTCTGCTCTCGCGTCGCAAGCAGCGAGCTCGCCGACCGGAGACTTGGGAGGCCTTCCCGACCCTCCACGCCGTCGCCGAAGAGCTCGTCCAACGCAGCCGACGTCGCCGATCCCGCCTGGTCGAGCCGCCCGACCTCAGCCACCTGAGGTCGCTCTGGGAACGGGAGACGCCAGCCTCCATCCTGCTCGTCGGTGGCCCCGGGGTCGGCAAGACCAGCTGGGTCGAGGCCCTCGCCCGCGAGTTCTCCCGCCGAAGCAAGGGCAGCGGCGGCTCCAGGACCAGCCCCAGGATATGGGCGACCTCCGGCGAGCGGATCATCGCCGGCATGCAGTACCTGGGCCAGTGGGAGCAGCGCTGCCTCGACATCGTCCACGAGCTCAGCAACGAGGGCGACTACCTCTTCGTCGGTCGCCTGCCCCCGCTCATCGACGTCCGCTCCGCCCGCAGCTCGATCGCTGATTTTTTCGTCCCGGCGATCGAGGCCGGGGACATGAGCTTGATCGCCGAGTGTCACCCGCGCGAGCACCAGCGACTCAAGACCTCGCACCCGCGCCTGTTGGCCGCGCTCACCGTCATCCGCATCGACGAGACCCCCAGCGTCGCCATGCCCGGGCTCCTGCGCGCCTACCAGGGCCGGACAAACCCCAAGCTCGAGCTGCGCCCGGAGGCCCTGCGGCGCCTGGTCCAGCACCTCGAGTTGTTTCGCCGTGACACCTGTTTCCCCGGCAAGGGCTTTCGCTTCCTCGATTGGCTCAACCAAGAGCAGGGCCACGACGACACGCTCGCGCTCGCCGAGTCGAGCGACGACAACGACAATCACAATGAAGACGGGACCGCCGACCCCGAGACCGGTGCACCGAGCCCGGCCGGGCTCACCGTGCTCCGCTCTCACGATGCCTCGGCGGCCTTCTCTCGCTACACGGGCCTGCCCATCGAGCTGATCAGCGAGACCGCTGTCGCCGGCCCCACGCTCATCGCCGAGCGACTCGGCGCGGGGGTCGTCGGGCAGACCCAGGCCTGTGCGACCGCGGCCCGGGTCCTCGCCCGCTTCAAGGCCGGGCTCGACGATCCTGAGCGCCCCGTGGGCAGCATGTTTTTTGTCGGGCCCACCGGCGTGGGCAAGACCGAGCTCGCCAAACAGCTCGCCCGCTACATGTTCGGAGACAGCGACCGCATGATCCGCTTGGACATGTCCGAGTACATGCTGCCCGGATCGGCCCAGCGCCTGCTCGCGGTCGGCCCGGGCGTGGAGAGCCTGGCCGAAAAGGTCCGCCGACAGCCCCTCTCGCTGATCCTCCTCGACGAGATCGAGAAGGCCCACCCCGAGGTCTTCGACCTGCTCTTGGCGGTCCTGGGAGAGGGCCGGATGACCGACGCCGGTGGATCCCTGGTCGACTTTCGCATGACGATGATCGTCATGACCTCGAACCTCGGGGTCTCGGAGCGGGGCGCGGTGGGTTTTGGAGAGACCAGCGAGACCGAGCTCGCCAGGGGTTTCGACGGTGCGGTCCGCCGGCATTTTCGTCCCGAGTTTTTCAATCGTATCGACTTCGTGGTCCCCTTTCGCAACCTGGCCCGGGCAGACATTCGTGAGATCGTCGATCTCGAGCTCACTCGAATGGGCACGCGCACGGGCCTCGCCCGCCGCCGTCTCACACTCGAGGTCAGCGACGTGGCCCGCCAGACCCTGGCCGATTGGGGCTGGCACCCGACCCGCGGCGCCCGCCCGCTCAAGCGGGTCTTGGAGGAGCAGCTCATGGCACCGATCGCCGTGCTGCTCGCGCGTCGGCCCGAGCTCCGCGCGCAATCCATCTATGTGCGCGACAGCAGCGAAGTGGGCACGATCGCAGCGAGCGCGCTCACCGTAGTGTTGCCCGCCGAGCGCCCAGCCGCCGCGCGCTGAGTGTTCCCTCGTCCGAGCGCCGCTGCGCTTTGGGCACAGGTCGTAAAATTGCCGTGACCGGCAGCTGGTGCCTCCCAGAGATAGATGGGAGTGCACACCTCCCTAGGCCCCGCCAGGCTCGGGTTGCCCCGCTTTTGGGGCATACTCGCGCCGTGTCCAGCCGCCACTTCGCCCTGCCTTGCACCCTCGCTCTGACCGTCCTCACTGGCTGCCCCGCCGAAGAACCGCCCGTCAGCGCCGAGACCGAGACCGAGACCGAGACCGGGCCGCCCCCCAGCTGCCTCGATACGGACACCCCCGGCGAAGACATCATCATCAACTCCGACGCCGACATGGAGGAGCTCGCGCTCAGCGGCTGCGTCCCCGAGCACGTCATCGTCAGCGGTGGCGCCGTGACCTCGCTCGCCGGACTCTCCGAGCTGCGCGAGGTCGGAATCTTGGATCTGCGCTTCAACCCGGTGCTCGATTCCTTCGTAGGCATCGAAGGCCTCGAGCGAGTCGATCACTTGATCATCACGGGCGACAACAAGGTCGCCAACTTGCCCGAGTTTCCCAACCTCGTCGTCGGCCGGCTCACCATCGCCAGCAACGAGATCCTCGAGGACCTCGGTGGCTTTCCGGCCGTCACCTCCCTCACCCGTCTGGAGATCGACTCCAACATCGCGCTCACGGACCTCTCGGGCCTCGACGCCCTCGAGAGCATCACTGGCGACATGTTGCTGACCAACAGCCCCATATTCGTGGACTACGCCAACCTCGGCGCGCTCATCTCGGTGGGTGGGTCGGTCGACATCCAGGACAACTCCGAGCTCGACACCCTCGCGGGTCTCGGCCAGCTGACCTCGATCGGAGATGGGCTTCGAATCATCAACAACCCCAAACTCTCCGAGTGCCTCGTCGGCGACTTCATCGCCGCGGCCGAGATCGGCGGCGCGGTCCTCTTTGCGGACAACCAGTCCGACCTCTGCGACTGAGCAGCGCGGACAAAGCCGGTCCCTGCGCGAGCAAAACCCGGTCTCCCAGCGTGGACAGAGCCGGTCCCTGCGCGGACAGGGCCGGGTTCGGTCACAGCGTGTGCGCTGGCACCCGACTCCGCGGTCCACGGCGCTGTCCCACATGGTGTGGCAGCGAGGTCATCGGCACCGGAGCGCGGGACTGTGTGACAGGTCATTAATGTCACAGTCTCGATCCAGAGCTCGGCGTGGGTTTTTCACGCAGGTGGGTAGAATAGTCACCATGAATTCGAAGTTCGTCAGTTTGTTGTTTTGTGCTGTCCCGCTCGGTTTCACCGGGTGTAGTGACGACTCGGGGGGAGGCGACGAGGTCGCGGCCGAGACCGAGACCGAGACCTCGACCGAAGCCGGGTCGACCGGCACTGATGACGAAGCCGGATCCTCAGACAGCGCCACCGGGGAGTCCGACAGCGGCGAAGACACAGAGAGCTCGAGCGAATCCGACAGCTCCGACACGGGTGAGGAAAGCGAGGGCGAAACCGAGGGCGAAACCGAGGGCGAAACCGAGGGCGAAACCGAGGGCGAAACCGAGGGCGAAACCGAGGGCGAAACCGAGGGCGAAACCGAGGGCGAAACTGGCGAGGAGTGCATCCCCAGCGAGTCCCCCGAGTTGAGCTGCGACGGCATCGACAACGACTGCAATGGTCTGATCGATGATGTGGATGAGGCCCAAGATGGGTTCTGCGACTGCCTGAACATCGCAATCTTGGGGGATACGGGCTTCGCCCCGAGCGCAGACTTCGTCGCTTGGCTGGAGGAACAAGGGACCAGCGTCGTCCGCCACCTGCTCGCCAACGACCCCAACGTGGTCACTCCCGAGCTGCTCGCCAACTACGACCTGGTCCTGGTCGACCGCATCGAGCGGGTCCTCAACGCCGACGAGGTCGCGGCCATCGAGGACTTCGTCAAGACCGAGGGGCGCGGGTTGATCACCCTGATCGGCTACAACTTCAACAATGGCAATCCGGCGCCCGAGCGCGACCGGGCCAACTCCGTGCTCGCCCCCTTTGGGCTCGCCTACGAGGGCCCCTACATCCACACCAACTTCGGAGTCACGCCGACCTTCGACCCCATGCACCCCGTGTCCATGGGCATCAGCGACGTCAACTTCGCCGGCGGTATCGAGCCGGTCGACAACGGCGACATGGGCATGACGGCGATCATTGCGACGGTCCCCCAGGGCGACGCCGGGCTGGCCCACCAAACCGCGAACGACGGCGGGCGGATCATCGTCTGGGGCGACGAGTGGCTGACCTTCGACAGCGACTGGCAGGGCTTCGCCGACGTCGACGAGTTCTGGGCCCAAATGGTCGCGTGGGTGCAACCCCACGAAGCTTGCGGCGGACCCCAGTAGTCGCTGTCGGAGGTCGACCAGCCTAGCAGCCCGTGGCAAAACCCCTCACGCCGCCTCGCTTGGCCCTTTCGCCGATGGCCGCGTTGCCGAAACTTGCAGTATTCTCAGCTAATTCGAATTTCGGTAGCTACATCGCTCTACGCTGTCAATTTCGGCCTCGGCCGACCGTCTGTGCTGCCCATGTGCTGCGGTCCATCATGTTGGGCTCGGTCCTGGCCCGGCGTTGTGCACAAGCGTTGGATCAGCTCGTCTCCCGAGCCCTCCGCGAGGTGCGCGTACCGCATCGTCACCACGATGCTCGAGTGGCCCAGCCACTCCTGCA
>Ga0256845_1001207_pt1 | contig 21352 bp, 19 predicted proteins | sample RiftiametaG_FD_189101 | JGI IMG/M metagenome (GOLD analysis project Ga0256845, IMG submission 189101) | Tube worm associated microbial communities from hydrothermal vent at the East Pacific Rise, Pacific Ocean - Riftia | ecosystem: Host-associated > Annelida > Integument > Unclassified ...
TTATTGGTACGTTTGCTTGGAGTAGTTTCCGTATTTTAAATAAAATTCCAATAAGCGATGTTATCGTTTTAGTTACCGTATCTGCATTAACCGTTATTTTCGATTTAGCAATTGCTGTAATTGCGGGTGTAATTATTAGTGCTTTGGTATTTTCTTGGGAAAACGCAAAACGTATTAGAGCACGTAAACGTATGAAAGATGATGGAACGAAAGTATACGAAATTTGGGGGCCATTATTTTTCGGTTCTATCTTAGCTTTTAACGATAAGTTTGATATTAAAAATGACCCTGATAATGTGGAGGTCGATTTTGTTGAATCTCGAATTAGCGATCACTCTGCACTAGAAGCTATTTTTAATTTGGTAAATAAATATGAAGCTGAAGGGAAAACGATTAAGTTAAAACACCTTAGTGAAGATTGTAAAATATTGCTTTATAAATCGAATCCAAAATTCAGAGAAGTAATTATCGAAGATATTGACGACCCACGTTATCACCTAGCCGAAAACCCAGAAAAGTTTACCAAACCACTTTCCGAATATAAGTTGTAATATTTGGGCGTTACCACAAGGGTCGGGCTTTCCGCTATATCTTTTTATTCTGTCATTCCTGCGTAGGCAGTAATCCACAATAAAAAGGATGCCGCTACAATCCCTAACGCAAAACTCAAGTATAATATGTCATTTCGAAGAAGGAACGACTGATAAATCTCATACTCAACTTACAGATTGCCACATCACGCAAAAAAAGCGTGATTCACAATGACGTTTAAAGTAGTTTTTTTTTTGCTAACAGCTATTTAACTCGCACACTATCTGGAACCAATTTGGTATAATCACCATTATTTCTAATAACATCACGCACAATTGAAGATGCTATATACGATGTTTTTGCTGAGGTTAAAAGGAAAACAGTTTCAATAGGCGCTAAATCTCTATTGGTATGCGCAATGGCTTTTTCAAATTCAAAATCGGCAGGATTTCGTAATCCACGAAGTATAAATTCAACACCAATGTCTTTGCAAAAATCAACAGTTAAGCCTTTATAAGTCATAACTTTTACTTTAGGTTCATCTTTAAAAGCGTCTTCAATAAATTGTTTGCGTTGTTCAAGAGAGAACATATATTTTTTGCTAGAATTTACACCAATAGCCACAATAATTTCATCAAAAAGCGTAACACCGCGAGCAATTATATCGTAGTGTCCTAAAGTTAATGGATCAAAAGATCCTGGGAATATAGCTCGTTTCATGATTTAAAATTACAATTAATTTTTCAAAGCTTCCTCAATAGCATTATCAAACAATGCACTCATACTAATTCCAGCAGCAGCAGCTTGTTGAGGTAATATACTTTCTTTAGTTAAACCCGGAATTGTGTTTACTTCCAATAAATGAGGTTCACCATCTTTAAAAATGAATTCACTTCTAGTAAATCCTGTCATTTTTAAAATTTCATACACCTTTTTTGCAATAGTATTTACTTTGTCTTCTTGTTTTGTAGTTAATCTTGCAGGTGTTATTTCTTGAGATTCGCCTAAGTATTTTGCTTTGTAATCGAAAAAATCGTTGTTACTCACAATTTCGGTAATTGGTAGAGCTTTAGTTTTGCCTTTATAAGTAATCACACCAACCGAAACTTCAATACCATCTAAAAACGATTCAATAATAATTTCGTCATCTTCTTTAAATGCAACATCAATAGCATCTTGTAAATCTTCTTTTTTGTACACTTTTGAGATTCCGAAACTACTACCAGCTTTATTCGCTTTTACAAAACAAGGTAAACTTACTTTATTTATAATAGCATCTTCATCAATAGTATCACCTAAATTCACATAAAAAGACTCAGCAGTTTTAATACCATAAGTTTTTAAAACGCTTAAACAATCACGCTTGTTAAACGTTAACGACGCTTGATACATACCACAACTTGTTTGCGGAAGATTAAGTAATTCAAAATAAGCTTGCATAAAACCATCTTCCCCTGGCGACCCATGAATAGCATTAAAAACACAATCAAAAGTAATTTTTGATTCATTTATAGCAATCGAAAAATCATCTTTATCAACAGGAAATTCAGTATCATTAGCATCAACATAAACCCATTTATCTTTAAAAATATGAATACGATACACTTTATATTTTAATGCATCAAGCATTTCATAAACTACGTTCCCGCTTTTTAAGGAGATTTTATATTCGCTAGAATAACCGCCCATAATAATGGCAATGTTCTTTTTCATTTACGCTTAATTTATTTCTGTATCAATCTAAAACTAACAATAAAACGTACTTATTATTAGTTAAGCTAAAATAGCATATTAATGCAAAAGAAAAAACGGTTCTGTTTTTATATATTTGCCTAATCGAAAATTATATACATGAGTCTAGTTAAATTTCTTACGAGTAAAACATTTTTAAAACAAATTTTATTGGCAGTTGTAGCCATTGTAGTATTATGTTTTATAATGCTGAAATGGTTAAATGTATCAACAAATCATGGCGATTTTGAAACTGTGCCAAACCTAACAGGAAAATCTATAAACGTTGCAAAAATGGAGTTAGATGAAAATAATTTGGTAATGCAAATTCAAGATTCGGCAAATTTTAATCCTAAATATCCAAAGTTTTCGGTTATAGAACAAGAGCCACTAGCAGGAACTAAAGTAAAAGAAAACCGTAAAATTTATTTAACGTTAAATCCGTCAGGATACAGAAAAGTAAAAGTGCCAAACTTATTAGAAAGCACGTTGCGACAAGCAAGACCAACATTAATATCTTTAGGGTTTAATATAGGTAAACTTACTTATGTAAATAATATTGGTAAAGATATTGTACTAAAAATGCAGCATAAAGGCAAAACTATAAAACCTGGAGATATGCTAGCTAAAACCGAAAAAATAGATTTAGTATTAGGTAACGGTAAACGACCATAATACACTTTTTCATGAACGACTATACACCACAATTACCAGACGAAAATAATATGTACGAGCATTACGCTTTTACTGTAGATAAAGGGCAAGAACCTTTACGTATCGATAAATATTTAATGAATTTTATTGAAAACGCAACTCGAAATAAAATTCAAGCAGCAGCAAAAGACGGAAGTATTCATGTGAATGATGTTGTCGTAAAATCCAATTACAAAGTAAAACCTTTTGATGCCATTCGTGTATTGTTTGCACATCCGCCATTCGAAAACTTACTAGTTGGTGAGGATATTGATATCGATATTGTTTATGAAGATGATGAGCTACTTGTAGTAAATAAACAAGCAGGCATGGTTGTACATCCTGGACACGGAAATTATTCGGGTACACTTATAAACGCATTAATTTATAGGTTCGAAAACTTGCCAAATAATTCTAGCGAACGCCCAGGATTGGTGCACAGAATAGATAAAGATACTAGTGGACTTTTAGTGGTTGCAAAAACCGAAAAAGCCATGGCGCATTTATCGTTACAGTTTGCCGAAAAAACTAGCAAACGCGAATACGTTGCCATAGTTTGGGGAAATATGGATGAAAACGAAGGCACCATAGAAGGCAATATTGGTCGTCATCCAAAAAATCGATTACAGAACACCGTTTTTATAGATGATGAAGCCGAAAATGGCAAGCCAGCCGTAACGCATTACAAGGTTATAGAGCGTTTGGGTTATGTAACTTTAGTGTCTTGCAAGCTAGAAACTGGGCGTACACACCAAATACGTGTACACATGAAACACATTGGGCATACCCTATTTAACGACGCGCGTTATGGTGGCGAACGTATTTTAAAAGGCACCACATTTACCAAGTACAAACAATTTGTAGATAACTGTTTTAAAATACTGCCAAGGCAAGCGTTACACGCAAAAACATTGGGTTTTGTACATCCAAAAACAGGTGAGTTTATGCAGTTTAATTCTGATATTCCAGACGATATGCAACAATGTATTGAAAAATGGAGAAGTTATTCAAATCATCAAAATAATTAGTAGTTGGGCGTTACCTTTCTGGTCAGGCTTTCCGCTATATTTTTTTAATAACTCTTCTTTAAACTGTTTAGTATTTTTATAACTAGTAATAACTAAAACCGTAAAAGCAATTGGCAATAACATCGAGAATTTTAATTTTTTAGTTATTGAGTAGTTGTGTATATAAGTAACATGCATTATAATAACAAGTCCTGTTAAATAGTAGTAGATATTTTTAATCGTTTTTCTCTTTTTTTAAGTTCATCAATTGTTAATCTAGTTATGTTACTTTGTTTCAGAATTACTATTTCACTTTATTAAAAAATAACAAAATAATTATTAATTATTAATTGTACATTATAAATTACTTTATATATTTGCACACTGAAAATCTAAAAGAGAGGAGGTTAAGACACTATGTTAATAATACCAATAAAAGAAGGAGAAAATATAGATAGAGCGCTAAAGCGTTTTAAAAGAAAGTTTGATAAAACTGGAACTAAACGTCAATTACAAGTACGTAAGCAGTTTAACAAACCTTCAGTAGTACGTAGAGCACAAATACAAAAAGCCCAGTACATCCAAGGACTAAGAGATGCAGAAGATATTTAATCTGTACCTATAAATATTAAATCCCACTTTTTAAAGTGGGATTTTTTTTGCGCTATATTTTAGTAATTTAAAGTTGCAACATAAACTTTTAACTTTTAACTTTAAACTTTTAACTTATTAATATGTCTTTCAAATCATTTATAGATTATTTATTGCTCGAGAAGAATTATTCGGTATTAACTGTAAAAGCATATCAAACAGATTTAAAATATTTTTCAGAGTTCATTAAAAAAGAATACGAAACAAATACAATTAATAAAGTAAACTATGCACAAATTAGAAGTTGGATAGTATTAATGGTAGAAAAAGAAATATCAAACCAGAGTATAAACCGAAAAATATCGGCATTAAATACCTATTATAAGTTTCTTTTAAAAATTGGAGATATTAAAACTAATCCGTTATTAAAGCACAAAGCATTAAAAACGAGTAAAAAAATACAAGTACCTTTCTCAATAGCCGAAATAAAAACAGTTTTAGATGATTTGCATTTTGAAAACAATTTTGAAGGCATTCGGGATAAATTAATTATAGAATTATTTTATTCAACAGGTATACGTAGAATAGAATTAGTGGAACTAAAATTAACTAGCATTAATTTAGATAATAAAACGTTAAAAGTATTAGGTAAAAGAAATAAAGAGCGTATTGTCCCGTTGTTACAATCAGTCACACAGACTATAAATAAGTATTTAAAAGTAAGAAATAAATTAGAAAATATTTCAGATGAAAACAGTTTATTTTTAACCAAAAGGGGAGTTAAAATATATGAAACACTTGTTTATAGAATAATAAATAAGTATTTTAGTAAAGCATCTAGCAAAGTAAAAAGGAGTCCACATATACTAAGACACTCTTTTGCAACACACTTACTAAACCAAGGTGCAGAGTTAAATGCTGTTAAAGAGCTTCTAGGTCATTCAAGTTTGGCGGCAACGCAAGTTTATACACATAATAGTATAGCCAAATTAAAAAAAGTGCATATAAAAGCACATCCAAGAAGCGAAGAATAAAACAGAAGGATTATTGTCTAACCAAAAAAACAAAAAAGATGAAAGTAAACACGCAATCGGTTAATTTTAATGCAGACCAAAAATTGATAGATTTTATTCAAAAGCGAATGGATAAGTTAGATATGTTTTATGATAAAGTGATTCAATCTGACGTATATTTAAAATTAGATAACACTAGTAAAAAAGAAAATAAAATATTTGAAGCAAGATTAAGTGTTCCAGGAGATAGCTTTATTGTAAAAAAACATTGTAAAAGCTTTGAAGAAGGCGCAGATATGGCTGCATCATCACTAGAAAGACAGTTAAAAAAGAGAAAAGAAAAATTAAGATCATATTTATGATAAAATTTTTCGAAAAATGTTTTGAATAAATAAATAAATACATACATTTGCAGTCCGTTAGAAATAGCGGACTTTTTTATGCATAAAAAACATAAAAATAAGCCGATGTAGCTCAGCTGGCTAGAGCAGCTGATTTGTAATCAGCAGGTCGTGGGTTCGAGTCCCTCCATCGGCTCAAGTTCTTAAAAATATTGGAATAAGTTTAATTGGGGAGATACTCAAGCGGCCAACGAGGGCAGACTGTAAATCTGCTGACTACGTCTTCGCAGGTTCGAATCCTGCTCTCCCCACATTTTTCTTTAGGATAACCAAGTGAAACGAGGTAATCCTAGATTAATATTTTAAACTTTAGAATTATTAAATAATTGCGGGAGTAGCTCAGTTGGTAGAGCGTCAGCCTTCCAAGCTGAATGTCGCCAGTTCGAACCTGGTCTCCCGCTCTAATTATTTAAGCCGGTGTAGCTCAGGGGTAGAGCGTTTCCTTGGTAAGGAAGAGGTCACGGGTTCAATTCCCGTCATTGGCTCTATTTTTCAAGAAAATAAATTTTTGAATACACTAAGTATTATTATATAACTAAGATTAAATTATTTAAAACATGGCAAAGGCAACTTTCGATCGTTCAAAACCACACTTAAATATTGGTACTATTGGACACGTAGATCACGGTAAAACAACTTTAACTGCTGCTATTACTAAAGTATTAGCTGATGCAGGTTTATCAACAGCATTATCATTTGATCAAATTGATAACGCACCAGAAGAAAAAGAAAGAGGTATTACAATTAATACTTCGCACGTAGAGTATTCAACAAAGAATCGTCACTATGCACACGTAGATTGTCCAGGTCACGCAGATTATGTAAAGAACATGGTAACTGGTGCTGCGCAAATGGATGGGGCTATTTTAGTAGTAGCTGCTACAGATGGTCCAATGCCACAAACTCGTGAACACATCTTATTAGGACGTCAAGTAGGAATTCCTCGCATGGTTGTATTCATGAATAAAGTGGATATGGTTGATGATGAAGAATTGATTGAGTTAGTAGATATGGAAATTAGAGATTTATTATCTTTCTATGAGTACGATGGGGATAATGGTCCTGTAATTCCTGGTTCAGCTTTAGGCGCACTTAATGGTGAGCAAAAATGGGTTGATACTGTAATGGAATTAATGGAAGCTGTAGATAGCTGGATTGAAGAGCCAGTACGTGAAATTGATAAGCCATTCTTAATGCCTATTGAAGATGTATTCTCAATTACAGGTCGTGGTACTGTTGCAACTGGTCGTATTGAAACTGGTATAGCAAACACAGGAGATCCTGTTGAAATTATTGGTATGGGAGCTGAGAAATTAACTTCTACTATTACTGGTATTGAAATGTTCCGTCAAATCCTTGATAGAGGTGAAGCTGGAGATAATGCAGGAATCTTATTAAGAGGTATTGAGAAATCTCAAATTTCTCGTGGTATGGTAATTACAAAACCTGGTTCTGTAACACCACACGCTAAATTTAAAGCTGAGGTTTATATCCTTAAAAAAGAAGAAGGTGGACGTCATACTCCATTCCATAATAACTACCGTCCACAGTTTTACGTACGTACAACTGATGTAACAGGAAACATTGCGCTTCCTGATGGAGTTGAAATGGTTATGCCTGGAGATAACTTAACTATTACTGTTGAATTAATTCAACCAATTGCAATGAATGTAGGTTTACGTTTCGCAATTCGTGAAGGTGGTAGAACCGTAGGAGCAGGTCAGGTAACTGAGATTTTAGACTAAAAAAGTTTAACATATATATAGAGTTAAGGTATCCTGTTTTTCGGGATGCCTTTTCCCTTATATTTACGGGTTTAGCTCAGTTGGTAGAGCACTGGTCTCCAAAACCAGGTGTCGGGAGTTCGAGTCTCTCAACCCGTGCAAATTAAAGAATAAAAATAAATGGCTGGAATTGTAACTTATATAAAAGAATCATTTGGAGAACTAAAAAACAATGTGACTTGGCCAGAATGGGCAGAAGCACAACGTTTAACAGTTATAGTTGCTGTATTTTCAATTATATTTTCTCTTGCAATATGGGGAGTTGATACAGTATTCAGCAAAGTCATAACATTTTACTTTGAATGGATTAACGGTTAAAATAAAATTTATGTCTGAAGTAAGTGAAAAAAAATGGTACGTTGTTAGAGCTGTAAGTGGGCAAGAAAACAAAATTAAAACTTATATAGAAAATGAAATTTCTAGATTAGGATTATCAGATTTTGTAGAGCAAGTTTTAGTGCCAACAGAAAGAGTAATTCAGATTCGAAACGGAAAAAAAGTTCATAAAGAAAAAGTTTTTTTTCCGGGATATATAATGGTACAAGCTGATTTAGTAGGAGAAGTTCCTCATGTTATAAGGTCAATTACTAATGTAATAGGGTTTTTAGGAGAAACAAAAGGTGGTGATCCTGTGCCGTTAAGACAATCTGAAGTAAACAGAATGTTAGGTAAAGTAGATGAGTTATCTGTTGAAGAAAGTGCAAATGTAGCGATACCATTTACAAAAGGAGAAACAGTTAAAGTAATAGATGGCCCATTTAATGGATTCGATGGGACTATTGAAAATATAAATGAAGAAAAGCGTAAACTAGAAGTAATGGTTAAAATTTTCGGAAGAAAAACACCATTAGAATTAAGTTATATGCAAGTTGAAAAAGTATAATAGTGTTACATTAAGATAGATGAATTTTTCGCTTCCAAAAGAGAGATAACATCAAAATTAAATTATTAAAAATGGCAAAAGAATTAGGTAAAGTAGTTAAGTTACAAGTTCGGGGAGGTGCTGCGAATCCGTCGCCACCGGTTGGACCCGCTTTAGGAGCTGCAGGTGTTAACATCATGGAGTTCTGTAAGCAATTCAATGCTAGAACCCAAGATAAACCAGGTAAAGTATTGCCAGTGGTTATATCTGTTTACAAAGACAAATCATTTGATTTTGTAATCAAAACTCCGCCAGCAGCAGTTCAATTATTAGAAGCGGCAAAGGTGAAGAAAGGTTCTGGAGAGCCAAACCGAAAAAAAGTAGCTAAAGTTTCTTGGGATCAGGTTAAAACCATCGCAGAAGACAAAATGGTAGATTTAAATGCATTTACTATTGGGTCTGCTATGAAAATGGTTGCTGGTACAGCAAGATCAATGGGAATTACCGTAACAGGAAAATTTCCTAATTAATCTATAAAAGACATTTAAAATGGCAAGATTAACAAAAAAGCAAAAAGAAGCTGTAGCGAAAATAGAAAAAGGCAGAATTTATTCTGTTGATGAAGCATCAGCATTAATAAAAGAAATTACCAATACTAAATTTGATTCATCAATTGATTTAGCAATTCGTTTAGGAGTAGATCCACGTAAAGCTAATCAAATGGTTAGAGGTGTTGTTTCACTTCCACATGGTACGGGTAAAGATATGAAAGTACTAGCATTAGTAACTCCAGATAAAGAAGCAGAAGCTAAAGAGGCTGGAGCAGATTACGTAGGTTTAGACGAGTATCTTGATAAAATTAAGAGCGGTTGGACAGATGTTGATGTAATTATTACTATGCCAAGTGTTATGGGTAAATTAGGTCCTTTAGGACGTGTATTAGGTCCTCGTGGTTTAATGCCTAACCCAAAAACAGGTACTGTAACTATGGATATAGCTAAAGCAGTTACTGAAGTAAAAGCTGGTAAAATTGACTTTAAAGTTGATAAAACGGGTATTATACATGCAGCAATTGGTAAGGCCTCATTTAGTGCTGATAAAATTGCAGGTAATGCAAATGAATTATTGCAAACAATAATGAAATTAAAGCCAACAACAGCAAAAGGAATTTATGTAAAAAGCATTTTTATGTCTAGTACCATGAGTCCTAGTCTTGCTATTGATACTAAAATTGGTTAATTAGTTAAACTTTTTATTATGACAAGAGAAGAAAAATCACAAGTAATTGAAGAGTTAACTGTACAATTAGCCGATAATGCTAATATTTATTTAGCAGATATTTCAGGATTAAATGCAGGAACTACTTCAAACTTACGTCGTGCTTGTTTTAAAGCAAACGTACAGTTATCAGTTGTAAAAAACACATTGCTTGAAAAAGCAATGGAAGCTTCAGATAGAGATTTCGGAGACCTTCCTAATGTATTAAAAGGAAATACTTCGGTAATGTATTCTGAAACTGGAAATGCTCCAGCTAAAGTAATTAAAGCCTTCAGAAAAAAATCAGACAAACCTTTATTAAAAGGAGCGTTTATTGAAGAGACTGTTTACATAGGCGACGAGCAATTAGATATGTTAGTAGATATAAAATCTAAAGAAGAATTGATAGGTGAGATTATAGGATTATTACAATCTCCTGCTAAGAATGTTATATCAGCACTTCAATCAAGTGGTGGGAAACTTTCAGGTATCTTAAAAACATTATCTCAAAGAGAGGGATAATATTAAATAGTACGCACTTTATTACAATTATATTATTATTATTAAAAATTATTAAAACGATAGAAAAATGGCAGATTTAAAAGATTTCGCAGAACAATTAGTTAACTTGACAGTAAAAGAAGTAAATGAGTTAGCAACTATATTAAAAGATGAGTATGGTATCGAGCCTGCTGCTGCTGCTGTAGCTGTAGCTACTGGAGGTGCTACTGGAGGAGGAGAAGAAGAAGCTCAAACAGAATTTGATGTTATACTTAAAGCCGCTGGTGGTTCTAAATTAGCAGTAGTAAAATTAGTTAAAGAATTAACTGGTCTTGGTTTAAAAGAAGCTAAAGGTTTAGTTGATGATGCACCAAGTGCAATTAAAGAAGGTGTTACTAAAGACGAAGCTGAAGCGTTAAAAACATCTTTAGAAGAAGCTGGAGCAGAGGTTGAGCTTAAGTAAGTTAAGCAACCTAACAACATAAAGGTTTAGGTCTGAAGATAAGTACTTCAAGACCTAAACCATTTTGCGTATAAAATAATTACATACGCTATCATTATTTTTTTTAATCATAATTCCGTCCATTGATGTTATCAACACAAGCTGAAAGATTAAATTTCTCGTCTATTGTAAATAGAACAGAATACCCAGATTTCTTGGATATTCAAATAAAATCCTTCCAGGATTTTTTCCAATTAGAAACAAAATCAGATGAAAGAGGTGATGAAGGTTTATACAACACCTTCATGGAAAATTTTCCAATTACAGATTCTCGTAATCAATTTGTTTTAGAATTTTTAGATTATTTTGTAGATCCACCAAGATATGCTATTAATGAGTGTATTGAAAGAGGACTTACCTATAGCGTTCCGCTAAAAGCAAGGTTAAAGTTATATTGTACAGACCCTGAACATGAGGATTTCGAGACCATTGTTCAAGATGTGTACTTAGGTACAATACCTTACATGACGCCAAGTGGTACATTTTGTATTAATGGTGCAGAACGTGTAGTAGTTTCTCAATTACACCGTTCTCCAGGAGTATTCTTTGGTCAATCTTTCCATGCAAATGGAACAAAATTATATTCAGCAAGAGTAATTCCTTTTAAAGGTTCTTGGATTGAATTTGCTACAGATATCAATCAAGTAATGTATGCTTACATTGATAGAAAGAAAAAATTACCTGTTACAACATTGTTTAGAGCTATTGGTTTTGAACGTGATAAAGACATTTTAGAGATTTTTGATTTAGCGGAAGAAGTTAAAGTATCAAAATCTGGATTAAAAAAATATTTAGGACGAAAATTAGCTGCACGTGTATTAAACACATGGCATGAGGATTTTGTTGATGAAGATACTGGTGAAGTTGTATCTATCGAGCGTAATGAAATTGTGCTTGATCGTGATACGGTTTTAGATAAAGAAAACGTTGAAGAAATTCTTGAAGCTGGTGTAAAAACTATTCTTTTACATAAAATAACTTCAGAACAAGGTGATTATGCAATTATACATAACACACTTCAAAAAGATCCAACAAACTCTGAAAAAGAGGCTGTTGAACATATTTACAGACAATTACGTAATGCCGAGCCGCCAGATGAGGAAACAGCACGTGGAATAATTGATAAATTATTCTTTAGTGATCAACGTTACTCTTTAGGAGAAGTTGGGCGTTACAGAATGAATAAAAAATTACAATTAGATATTGGAATGGATAAAATGGTTCTAACAAAGTTAGACATCATTACCATAGTAAAATATTTAATTGAGCTTATCAACTCAAAAGCAGAGATTGATGATATTGATCACTTATCTAACCGTCGTGTACGTACAGTTGGTGAGCAATTATCATCTCAATTTGGTGTTGGTCTAGCACGTATGGCACGTACTATTCGTGAACGTATGAATGTTCGTGATAACGAAGTATTTACACCAATAGATTTAATTAATGCAAAGACATTATCGTCTGTAATTAATTCGTTTTTTGGTACTAACCAGTTATCTCAATTCATGGATCAAACCAATCCGTTAGCTGAAATTACGCATAAGCGTCGTTTATCAGCTCTTGGACCAGGAGGTTTATCAAGAGAGAGAGCAGGTTTCGAAGTACGTGATGTTCACTATACACACTACGGAAGACTTTGCCCGATTGAAACACCAGAGGGACCAAATATTGGTTTAATTTCTTCACTTTCAGTATATGCTAAAGTGAATTCAATGGGATTCATCGAAACACCATATCGTCCAGTTACTGATGGTGTTGTAGATATAAAAAGTACACCTATATATTTAAGTGCAGAGGAAGAAGAAGATAAATTAATTGCTCAAGCAACGATTAAGGTTGATGATAACGGAAAGATTTTACATGATAAGGTAATTGCTAGAATGGAAGGCGACTTCCCAGTAATTGATCCAAACGCATTACATTATACAGATGTTGCGCCAAATCAAATATCATCTATATCGGCATCTTTAATTCCTTTCTTAGAACATGATGATGCGAATAGAGCCTTGATGGGATCTAACATGATGCGTCAAGCAGTTCCATTATTGTTGCCACAAGCACCAATTGTTGGTACAGGTTTAGAACGTCAAGTTGCATCAGATTCTCGTGTATTAATTAATGCAGAAGGAGATGGTGTTGTACAATATGTTGATGCAACTGAAATTGTAATTAAATATAGCCGTACAGAAGATGAAGCTAAAGTTAGTTTTGATAGTGATATTAAAACATATCCTTTAGTAAAATTCAGAAAAACAAACCAAGGGACTTCTATCAACTTAAAACCAATTGTGGTTAAAGGTGATAAAGTTACTAAAGGTCAAGTTTTATGTGAGGGTTATGCAACTCAAAAAGGAGAATTAGCATTAGGTAGAAACATGAAAGTGGCATTTATGCCATGGAAAGGCTACAACTTTGAGGATGCGATTGTAATTTCTGAAAAAGTAGTCCGTGAAGATATATTTACATCAATTCATATTGATGAGTATTCTCTTGATGTACGTGATACTAAATTAGGTAATGAAGAATTAACGAATGATATTCCTAACGTTTCTGAAGAAGCTACTAAAGATTTAGATGAAAACGGAATGATTCGCGTTGGTGCAGAAGTAAAACCAGGTGATATTTTAATTGGAAAAATCACACCAAAAGGAGAAAGCGATCCTACACCAGAAGAGAAATTATTACGTGCAATCTTTGGAGATAAAGCAGGCGATGTAAAAGATGCTTCTTTAAAAGCTTCACCATCATTACATGGTGTTGTAATTGAAAAGAAATTATTTGCAAGAGCTGTAAAAGATAAACGTAAAAGAGCTCAAGATAAAGATGATATCAAACAACTTGAAGAAATTTACGATACAAAGTTTGATGATTTACAGGCTGTTTTAATTGAAAAATTATTCACTATTGTAAATGGTAAAACTGCTCAAGGTATTTTTAACGATTTAGGTGAAGAAGTATTACCAAAAGGTAAAAAATTCACACTTAAAATGTTAAATGCTGTTGATGATTATGCGCATTTAGTATCTGGAAAATGGACTACTGATAAGCATGTAAATCAATTAGTGGCAGATTTAATTCATAACTATAAAATTAAAGAAAACGACTTACAAGGTTCATTAAGGCGTGAGAAGTTTACTATTTCTGTAGGAGATGAATTGCCAGCAGGAATTATCAAATTAGCTAAAGTTTATATTGCTAAAAAACGTAAACTTAAAGTTGGTGATAAAATGGCAGGACGCCATGGTAACAAAGGTATTGTTGCACGTATCGTTCGTCATGAAGATATGCCATTCTTAGAAGATGGAACTCCAGTAGATATTGTATTAAACCCACTTGGTGTACCGTCTCGTATGAACATTGGTCAAATTTATGAAACTGTTCTTGGATGGGCAGGTCAAAAATTAGATCGTACGTTTGCAACACCAATTTTTGATGGAGCAAATATTGATCAAATTAATGAGTTTACTGATGAAGCTGGAATTCCAAGATATGGTCATACATATCTATACGATGGTGGAACAGGAGAACGTTTTGATCAACCAGCAACAGTTGGTGTTATCTATATGTTGAAATTAGGACATATGGTTGATGATAAAATGCACGCACGATCAATAGGACCATATTCATTAATTACGCAACAACCATTAGGTGGTAAAGCACAGTTTGGTGGACAGCGTTTTGGTGAAATGGAAGTTTGGGCACTAGAAGCATACGGAGCATCAAGCACGTTAAGAGAAATTTTAACTGTAAAATCAGATGATGTAATTGGTAGAGCAAAAACATACGAAGCTATTGTTAAAGGCGAACCAATGCCAGATCCAGGACTACCAGAATCTTTCAATGTACTTATGCATGAATTGAAAGGTCTTGGATTAGACATAAGATTAGAAGAGTAATTAATTCATTATCACAACCATATATTATGGCAAGAAGACAAGATAAGAATACAGTAAAGAGATTTAATAAAATCTCAATTGGTTTAGCATCACCAGAAGCTATTTTAGCAGAGTCTAGAGGTGAAGTTTTAAAACCAGAAACTATAAATTATAGAACACACAAACCAGAAAGAGATGGTTTGTTTTGCGAGCGTATTTTCGGCCCTGTAAAGGATTACGAATGTGCTTGTGGTAAATATAAACGTATACGTTATAAAGGTATTGTTTGCGACCGTTGTGGAGTAGAAGTAACTGAAAAGAAAGTACGTCGTGATAGAGTAGGACACATTAATTTAGTTGTACCTGTTGCACATATTTGGTATTTCCGTTCTTTACCTAATAAAATAGGATATCTATTAGGCTTACCGTCTAAGAAATTAGATATGATTATTTATTACGAACGTTACGTTGTAATTCAACCTGGTATTGCTAAAAATGAGGAAGGTGAACCAGTTCAGAAAATGGATTTCTTAACTGAAGAAGAATACTTAAATATTCTTGAAACACTTCCACCAGAAAACCAATATCTAGATGATACAGACCCAAATAAGTTTCTTGCAAAAATGGGTGCTGAATGTTTAATTGATTTATTATCAAGAATAGATTTAGTAGAATTATCATACGAATTACGTCATAAAGCAAATACTGAAACGTCTAAACAACGTAAAACAGAAGCTTTAAAACGTTTACAAGTAGTTGGTGCTTTACGCGATTCTAATAAGAATAGAGAGAATCGTCCAGAATGGATGATTATGAAAGTAGTGCCAATTATTCCACCAGAATTACGTCCGTTAGTGCCGTTAGATGGTGGTCGTTTTGCAACGTCTGATTTAAATGATTTATACAGAAGAGTTATTATTAGAAACAACCGTCTTAAAAGATTAGTTGAAATAAAAGCTCCAGAAGTAATTTTACGTAATGAAAAACGTATGTTACAAGAATCGGTAGATTCATTATTTGATAACACGCGTAAATCATCTGCAGTAAAAACAGATTCTAACAGGCCATTAAAATCTTTATCTGATTCACTTAAAGGTAAACAAGGTCGTTTCCGTCAAAACTTACTTGGTAAACGTGTTGATTATTCTGCACGTTCGGTAATTGTTGTTGGACCAGATTTAAGATTATTTGAATGCGGTATTCCAAAAGGAATGGCAGCAGAATTATACAAACCTTTTGTAATTAGAAAATTAATTGAAAGAGGTATTGTAAAAACTGTAAAATCTGCAAAGAAAATTATAGATAAAAGAGAACCTGTAGTTTGGGATATTTTGGAAAACGTTCTTAAAGGACATCCAATATTACTAAACCGTGCGCCTACACTTCACCGTTTAGGAATACAAGCGTTCCAACCAAAATTAATTGAAGGTAAAGCAATACAGTTACATCCATTAGTATGTACTGCGTTTAATGCCGATTTTGATGGTGATCAAATGGCTGTTCACTTACCATTAGGACCAGAAGCTATTTTAGAATGTCAATTATTAATGTTAGCATCACATAATATCTTAAATCCTGCAAATGGTTCGCCAGTTACTGTACCGTCTCAGGATATGGTACTTGGTTTATACTATATGACTAAGTTGCGTAAGTCTACTAAAGAATTACCAATAAAAGGAGAAGGTTTAACATTCTATTCGCCAGAAGAAGTTGTTATTGCTTTTAATGAAAAACAAGTAGATTTAAATGCTAGCATAAAAGTAAGAACTCTTGATATTAATGAAGACGGAAAACTAGCACCAACTATTATTGAAACTACTGTAGGTCGTGTATTGTTTAACCAATACGTACCAGCTGCAGCAGGCTATATTAATGAAGTACTTACCAAAAAATCTTTAAGAGATATTATTGGAAGTATTCTTAAATTTACTTCTGTTCCAGAAACAGCAGATTTCCTAGATTCTATTAGAACATTAGGATTTAAGTTTGCATTTCAAGGTGGTTTATCATTTAGTTTAGGAGATATTATTATTCCGCCAGAAAAACAAGGTATGATAGATAGTGCTAATACTAAAGTTGATGGTATTAAGGCTAACTATAACATGGGACTTATAACAAACAACGAACGTTATAACCAAGTTATTGATATTTGGACTTCAACAAATGCAGAATTGACTGAATTGTCAATGAAACGTATTCGTGAAGACCAACAAGGATTTAACTCAGTGTTTATGATGCTTGACTCTGGAGCTCGTGGATCTAAAGAACAGATTCGTCAGCTTACAGGAATGCGTGGATTAATGGCGAAACCTAAAAAATCTAATGCAGGAGGAGGAGAAATTATTGAAAATCCAATTCTTTCTAACTTTAAAGAAGGTCTTTCAATTTTAGAATATTTCATTTCTACTCACGGTGCACGTAAAGGACTTGCAGATACGGCTCTTAAAACTGCCGATGCAGGTTATTTAACACGTCGTTTAGTTGATGTTTCTCAAGATGTTATTGTTAATACAGAAGATTGTGGAACTTTAAGAGGTGTAGAAGTAAAAGCATTAAAGAAAAACGATGAAATTGTTGAAACACTTGAAGAAAGAATTGTAGGTCGTGTATCTTTAAATGATGTTTATAATCCTTTAACTGATGAATTGATGGTAGCATCTGGTCAGTTAATTGATGATGACATAGCTAAAGCAATACAAGAATCTCCAGTTGATAGTTTAGATGCACGTTCAGCATTAACTTGCGAAGCTTTAAAAGGTATTTGTGCACAATGTTACGGTCGTAATTTGGCTACCGGAAAAATGGTGCAACGTGGTGAAGCTGTTGGTGTAGTTGCTGCACAATCTATTGGAGAACCAGGAACACAATTAACACTTCGTACATTCCACGTAGGTGGTATTGCAGGAAACATTTCTGAAGAAAATAAATTAGCTGTTAAGTTTGATGGTATTGCCGAAATTGAAGACTTAAAAACAGTTAAAGGAGAAGATAAAGATGGAAACGATGTTGAAATTGTTATCTCTCGTACATCAGAAATTAAACTTACAGATAAGAAAACAGGTATTACTTTAAGTACCAACAACATTCCTTATGGCTCAACCATAAGGGTTAAAAATGGTGACAAGTTAAGTAAAGGCGATGTTGTTTGTCAATGGGATCCATATAATGGTGTTATTATTTCAGAATTTGCTGGAAAAATAAAATATGAAAACATTGAGCAAGGAATTACTTATCAAGTTGAAATTGATGAGCAAACTGGTTTCCAAGAAAAAGTGATTTCTGAATCTAGAAACAAAAAGTTAATTCCTACACTTCATATTGAAGATGCTAAAGGAGAAACTATACGTTCTTACAATTTACCAGTAGGAGCACACTTAATGATTGATGACGGAGAAAAAATTAAAATAGGTAAAATTTTAGTAAAAATACCTCGTAAGTCTTCTAAAGCGGGTGATATTACAGGAGGGTTACCACGTGTAACAGAACTGTTTGAAGCACGTAACCCTTCTAATCCAGCTGTAGTAAGTGCAATTGATGGTGTTGTTTCTTTTGGTAAAATAAAAAGAGGTAATCGTGAGATTATTATTGAATCTAAATTAGGTGATATTAAGAAATACTTAGTGAAGTTATCTAATCAAATTCTTGTACAAGAAAATGATTATGTAAAAGCTGGTATGCCTTTATCTGATGGTTCTATTACACCAAACGATATTCTTAATATTAAAGGACCTTCAGCGGTTCAACAATATTTAGTAAATGAAGTACAAGAAGTATATCGTTTACAAGGTGTGAAAATTAATGATAAGCACTTTGAAGTTGTTGTAAGACAAATGATGCGTAAAGTTAAAATTGTTGATTCTGGTGATACTATCTTCTTAGAAGATCAATTAGCTCATAAAGCAGATTTTATTAAAGAAAATGATGATATTTTTGGAATGAAAGTAGTTGAAGATGCAGGAGATTCTGAGAGTCTTAAAGCAGGTCAAATAATTACACCTCGTGTATTAAGAGACGAAAATTCAATTTTACGACGCGAAGACAAAAAACTTGCAGTTGCAAGAGATGCTAAACCAGCTACTGCAACACCTATATTGCAGGGTATTACAAGAGCATCACTTCAAACAAAATCATTTATTTCTGCAGCATCATTCCAAGAAACAACTAAGGTTCTTAATGAAGCAGCAGTTGCAGGAAAAATTGATAGTTTAGAAGGACTAAAAGAAAATGTAATTGTTGGACACAGAATTCCGGCAGGTACAGGTATGCGTAACTATACGGATATTATTGTAGGTTCTAAAGAAGAGTTTGACGAAATGATGCAAGTGAAAAAAGAGTTAAATTATAATTAATTAAATTTCATTCCCGCTTATAGCGGGAATGTTTTTTTATAACAATTTAAAAAATGGCAGACGAAAAAGACAAACAAAAAAAAGGACAAATTAATATTGAACTTGATGAAGCTATTGCTGAAGGTATCTATTCTAACTTAGCAATTATTAATCATTCGGTTTCTGAGTTTGTTGTAGATTTTGTTAAAATTATGCCAGGTGTTCCTAAAAGCAAAGTTAAATCAAGAATTATATTAACACCACAACATGCTAAACGTTTGTTAAAAGCATTAGGTGATAATGTTACGCGGTTTGAAAAGGCTCATGGAGAAATTAAAGATTATGAACAACCTCCAATTCCATTAAATTTTGGTCCTACAGGTCAAGCTTAAAAAAAATAAAAAAGCCTTTGAAATAATTTCAAAGGCTTTTTTATTTTTAAACTATAGTTTTTAATCAAACTCAGATGTAAGATGAAATTTAATACTTGGATATTTTTGCTGTGTCATTTGCAATGAGAAAACAGAATCAGCAAAAAAGATTAATTGATTTTGTTTGTCTTTTGCTAAAAAGCGTTGTTTCACTCTAATAAATTCTTTATACTCATCATTTTTTTCATCTTCTGCTTCTATCCAACATGCTTTATGTACGTTTAAGTTTTCATAAGTACACTTTGCACCATATTCATGTTCTAGCCGATATTGAATCACTTCATATTGTAAAGCACCAACAGTACCTATTACTTTACGTCCGTTAAGCTCTAAAGTAAATAATTGCGCTACACCTTCGTCCATTAATTGATTGATGCCTTTAAATAATTGTTTCGATTTTAAAGGATCTGCATTATTAATATATCTAAAATGCTCAGGAGAAAAGCTAGGAACGCCTTTGTAGTTTAATATTTCACCTTCTGTTAAAGTATCTCCAATTTTAAAACTTCCTGTGTCTTGTAAACCAACAATATCACCTGGATAGGATATATCTACAATTTCTTTCTTTTCAGCAAAAAAAGCATTCGGACTAGAAAATTTTACTTTTTTATTATGTCTCACATGTAAATAAGGTGCATTACGTTTAAACTCACCTGAAACAATTTTTACGAAAGCCAATCGATTTCTATGATTAGGATCCATATTAGCATGAATTTTAAAAACAAAACCTGTAAACTTTTCTTCTTCGGGTTTTACTAAACGTACATCACTTTGTTTTGAGCGAGGTTTAGGAGCAATTTCTACAAAACAATCTAATAATTCTCGTACTCCAAAGTTATTTAATGCAGAACCAAAAAATACGGGTTGTTGGTCTCCATTAAGATATTTTTCTGTATCAAAATTTGGATAAATACCTTCAACTAATTCTATTTCTTCTCTTAATGTATTAGCTGCATTTTCTCCAACTAAAGTGTCTAATTCTGGTGATGATAAATCTGATATCTCAATAGTTTCCTCAATATCCTTTCTACTATCACCACTAAATAAATTTATATTTTTCTCCCAAAGATTGTAGATGCCTTTAAAGTCGTAACCCATTCCTATAGGAAAACTTAATGGGCAAACTTTCAATCCTAATTTTTGTTCAACTTCATCTAATAAATCAAAGGCGTCCTTACCTTCTCTATCCATTTTGTTAATGAATACAATTATTGGAATATTACGCATTCTACAAACTTCAACAAGTTTTTCGGTTTGTTCCTCAACACCTTTTGCTACGTCAATAACCACTATAACACTATCTACAGCAGTAAGTGTTCTAAAGGTATCTTCGGCAAAATCTTTGTGCCCAGGAGTATCAAGAATATTAATCTTAATGCCATTATATTCAAAAGCTAAAACAGAAGTTGCCACAGAAATACCACGTTGGCGTTCAATTTCCATAAAATCACTCGTAGCTCCTTTTTTAATTTTATTACTTTTTACAGCACCAGCTTCTTGAATAGCACCACCAAATAATAATAATTTTTCTGTAAGGGTCGTTTTACCAGCATCTGGATGCGAAATAATCCCAAAGGTTCTTCGTCTGTTAATTTCTTCAATAAAAGACATGAAAATTAAATTTTGGCAAATATAGGGTTTGAAACTTGATATTTATGATAAAACGTATCTATAATATTTTTTCAATGTATTAATGAAAATTCCTTTTAAATTAACATATGTTAATTATATTTGTAGCAACATCTCTCAAAAGAATGAAAGAATATAAGCTTTCTGAAGTTTTTTCTCAATTTAAAAAAATAAATTATTATTTAAATTTTATTTGTCCAATAAGGATTGATA
>Ga0256845_1001208_pt1 | contig 21311 bp, 17 predicted proteins | sample RiftiametaG_FD_189101 | JGI IMG/M metagenome (GOLD analysis project Ga0256845, IMG submission 189101) | Tube worm associated microbial communities from hydrothermal vent at the East Pacific Rise, Pacific Ocean - Riftia | ecosystem: Host-associated > Annelida > Integument > Unclassified ...
CTGTATTTAGGAAGTACAAACGGTATGTATATTTATAGTTTAGAAAACCCATCAGAGCCAACGTATATTTCAGAGTTCACACATTGGGAATTATGCGACCCAGTAGTTGTTGATGGAGATTATGCGTATCTAACATTAAGAGGAGGGAATAGATGCGGTGTGGAAGAAAGTGTTTTAGAAGTTATTGATATAAGTGATAAATATAACCCTTCACTTGTGGGAATGTATCCATTAGATAATCCTTATGGGTTAGGAGTAAAAGGTACTAGCTTATTTGTTTGTGATGATGATTCAGGTTTGAAATTGTTTGATAAAACAAACCCGTTAGAATTACAATTATTAAAAACTTATGATAATGTGCAATCTAAAGATGTTATTCCTTTAGAGAATACATTAATAATAATTGGTAATAATACATTGTATCAATATAAATATGTAGATAATGGTGTGGAACTGTTAAGTGCTTATTCGTTAAATTAATAGAAATTGTATATTACAAATAAACGAACCCTGTCTAAGCACAGGGTTTTTTATTTGCAGAGTAATCTGTACAATTAAAAAAAATACTTTTTATATTTGAAGTATAATACTAACCAAACCATACAAAATGAATACAGTTATTAGTTTATTAGAAAAAATAGACCGCGCCAAAGATTTAGATTTTGGAACCATTTTTAGTGAATCTATCGAGTTGTTTAAAAAAACATGGATTCAAGGATTTTTATTACAATTGTTTACGCTTATTGTTATGTTGCCATTAATTATTGTTTTATATATGCCATTAATAGGTGTGATCATTGCACAACAGGAAAGTAGTTATAATGATAATGAAGCATTAAGTACTTTTTTTGGAGGTATGTCTATACTCTATATTTTGTTTGTCATAGTTGGTGTTTTTGTTTTAGGAGCTATTTCGGTAGCCTTAAACGCTGCTTTTTTTCGAATAATGAAAAAATTAGATAATAACGAACAAGTTTTGACTGCAGACTTCTTTTACTTTATAAAAGGAAAGTATTTAAGTAAAACGTTTATGTTGATGCTTGTTTCTATTTTAATAGTGATTCCATCAGCGTTTTTATGTTATATACCATTAATTTATGCTATTGTTCCTTTGTCATTTTTCGTAATAATATTTGCATTTAATCCAGAGTTTAGTGTGGGCGATATTGTAAAAGCCAGTTTTAAATTGGGAAATAAAAAGTGGTTAATATCCTTCGGCTTATTCGTTGTGAGTTATATATGTGTACTAGTTTTATCAATGGTAACATGTGGGGTAGGTTCATTATTTTTACAACCGTTTTTGTTTCATCCTTTGTATTTAATATATAAAAATGTTATAGGTTTTGAAGACAATAATCTTATTGAAGAAATAGGAACTTCAACTGAATAAAATTTATTTTAATCATATTAAACCTGCATTTATAACCTTAAATGTAGGTTTTTTTATTAAAATAGTTCACAGATAATCTGCAAAACCGTGCAGATAAACTTTTTTTCATATACATTTGTAGCTTCAAAAAATGAAGTATGGCGAAGAATTTAGTAATTGTAGAGTCACCAGCAAAGGCTAAAACTATTGAAAAATTTCTAGGAAAAAATTTCAAAGTAGAGTCTAGTTTTGGACATATATCTGATCTTCCTTCAAAGGAATTAGGTGTTGATGTAGAAGGTGATTTTAAACCAAAATATGAAGTTTCTAAAGATAAGAAAGCAGTTGTAAAAAAACTGAAAGACCTAGCGAAAAAAGCAGAAATGGTTTGGTTGGCTAGTGATGAAGATAGAGAGGGTGAAGCGATTGCATGGCATTTAGCCGAAACTTTAAAATTAGATAAAGAAAAAACAAAACGTATAGTTTTTCACGAGATTACTAAAGCTGCTATTCAAAAAGCAATTGAAAATCCACGAGGAATTGATTATGATTTGGTAGATGCACAACAAGCCCGTCGTGTATTAGATAGAATAGTTGGTTATGAGCTTTCACCAGTATTATGGAGGAAAGTAAAAGGCGGTTTATCGGCAGGAAGAGTACAATCTGTTTCTGTTCGCTTAATTGTTGAGAAAGAAAGAGAAATTCAAGGATTTAATCCAGTTGCATCATATAGAGTTGATGCAGAATTTTCAAATGAAAACGGAAAAATTTTCAAAGCGAAATTACCAAAGAATTTTTCTTCAAAAGAAGAAGCTCAAGCATTTTTAAATTCAAATAAAGCAGCAGATTTTAAAGTTGCAGATTTAGAGAAAAAGCCAGCAAAGAAGTCACCTGCTGCACCATTTACAACATCGACTTTACAACAAGAAGCATCACGTAAATTATATTTCTCAGTAAGTAAAACCATGACGATGGCACAACGCCTTTATGAAGCTGGTTTAATTACTTATATGAGAACTGATAGTGTGAATTTATCTGATGAAGCTAGAAATGGCGCAAAAGCAGAAATAAAATCTGCTTACGGTTCAGAATATAGTAATCCACGAAATTATAAAGGAAAATCTAAAGGAGCGCAAGAAGCACATGAGGCGATTCGTCCAACAAATTTCGCAACACATTCTGTAGATATTGATTACGATCAGTCACGTTTATATGATTTAATATGGAAACGGTCTATTGCATCGCAAATGAGCGAAGCACAATTGGAGCGTACCAATGTGAAAATAAGTGCATCAAAACATAATACATTGTTTTCATCAAATGGAGAAGTTATTAAATTTGATGGTTTTCTTAAAGTATATTTAGAGGGAACAGATGATGAAAATGAAGAGCAAGAAGGTATGTTGCCTGCTTTAAAAGTTAATGAAATACTTCTTAATAATTATATCACAGCAACCGAGCGTTATACGCGTCCGCCAGCAAGATTTACCGAGGCTTCTTTAGTTAAGAAACTTGAGGAATTAGGTATTGGTCGTCCGTCTACATATGCACCAACTATTTCAACAATTCAAAATAGAAATTATGTTGAAAAAGGAGCAGTAGAAGGAGTTGAACGTAAATATGTTCAATTAGTTTTAAAAAGTGATACTTTAAAAGAAAACGAGCTTTCTGAAAAGGTAGGTTCTGATAAAGGTAAATTAGTGCCAACAGATATTGGTATGATTGTAACCGACTTTTTAGTAAAGAATTTTGATGCTATTTTAGATTATAATTTTACCGCAAAAGTAGAAGCAGATTTTGATGAGATAGCAGAGGGTAAAGTTAATTGGACTGAAATGATGAAAGATTTTTATAAAGACTTTCATCCACATGTGGTTGATGTTCAGGAAAATGCTGAAAGAGAATCTGGAGAACGCATTCTTGGTAAAGACCCCAAAACTGGTAAGCAAGTAAGTGTACGTTTAGGTAAGTTTGGACCTATGGTTCAAATAGGAACTGTTGATGATGAAGATAAACCAAGTTTTGCAAGTTTAAGTCCAGACCAACAATTAAACTCTATAACTTTTGAAGAAGCTATGGATTTATTTCAGCTTCCAAAGAATTTAGGAGTATATGAAGGTGAAGATATTCTTGTTAATAATGGTCGTTTCGGACCTTATGTTAAGTTTGGAAGTGTCTTTGTTTCATTGCCAAAAGGGGTGGATCCATTAAGTGTTGAACTTGATGAGGCTATTGTTTTAATTAAAGAAAAGCAAAAAGCAGACGCGCCTATATATATGTATAAAGAATTACCTGTTCAAAAAGGTAAAGGGCGTTTTGGACCATTTATTAAATGGAACAATATGTTTATCAATGTGAATAAAAAATATGATTGGGATAATTTATCTGATGATGATATCGTTGAATTGATTGAAGTTAAAATTCAAAAAGAAATAGATAAGGTTATTCATAATTGGGAAGAAGAAGGTATTAGAGTTGAAAAAGCACGTTGGGGAAGGCATAATGTTTTAAAAGGAAAAATAAAAGTTGAGCTTGCTAAAACTATAGATGTTTCGGATATGACTTTAGATGAAGCTAAAGCACTTATTGAAGCTAAAACTCCTAAGAAAAAAGCAAGAAAGAAAAAAACCACTACAAAAAAGAAATAAATTTAATTAAAACGTTTTCCCTCAATGAATTTTAATTTTCTGTCTCCTGTTTCAGATTTGGTGTTAGCACATAACGAGTTGCTATCATCTCAAGCGCTAGGGCAAAAATTAAAAATTCATTCTAATCAAAATGGCATTCCAGATTTAGAAAATGTAAGCATCGCAATTCTTGGTGTTTTAGAAAACCGAAATGATGTTAATTATATTGGAGAAGAATTTCAATTAAACGAAATACGAAAATCACTTTATGCACTTTTTCCAGGAAATTGGAATACAGCTATTGCAGATTTAGGTGATATTAATAAGGGAGAAAGTGTTGAAGATACCTATTTTGCTTTAAAAACTACCATTAGTATTTTATTAAAAAGAAATATTATACCTATAATAATAGGAGGCACTCAAGACTTAACGTATGCAAATTATAGAGCGTACGATTTGTTAACGCCAATGGTAAATATTGTAAATATAGATAGTGAATTTAATTTAGGCGATTCTGCAAAGCCAATAAAGAATAATAGTTTTGTTGGTAAAATTATATTAGATGAGCCATACAATCTATTTAATTATGCAACTATTGGTTATCAAACCTATTTTAATTCGCAAGAAGAAATAGATTTAATGGATAAGCTTTATTTTGAATCTTATCGTTTAGGACAAATTTCAAAAGACATTACTATTGTAGAACCTGTATTACGAGATGCTAATATTGTTAGTATCGATTTAAATTCAGTAAAAGGGTCTGAGGTAAGTTTAAATCAAAAACACTCACCAAATGGTTTAGATGGAAAAGAAATTTGTACCATAGCACGTTACGCAGGTATAAGTAATAAGGTGACATCGTTGGGGATTTATGAATATAAACCTTCAAAAGATGACGAAATAACGGCTATGTTAATCTCACAAATTATTTGGTACTTTATAGAAGGTGTTAATCTAAGAATTAAAGATGATGTTTTTATTGATGAGAAAGATTATCAAAAATTCATAACTTTAGTAGATTCACAAGAGTTAGTGTTTTACAAGAGTAATAAAACGGGAAGATGGTGGATTGAAATTCCTTTTTTAAGTGAAATTAATAATAAATTGAAGAGACATACGTTATTACCATGCACACATCAAGATTATTTAGACGCATGTAGTAATAAGACACCAGATCGTTGGCATAAAGCATTTCAAAAGAATTGCTTGTAGTAGACAAAAGGTGGTCAAAGTGTTCTTTTTATCGGTAAAATGTAATTTTTTTACGACGAAATGTAAATTTTATTGATAAATAGTTGTTTTATTAAAAATATATAAATATGTTTACGCTCTCAAAATTGAAGCTTAAATAATTAACCTCGAGTTTTATATGGATATGAAGAAGTTTATATTATTAACCGCAGTATTATTACTATTAGCTAGTTGTGGCTCTAAAGATAGAGGTGAATTAGTTGGAGTAGAAGGAAAAAAATGGCATCCAGAAAAGCCTTATGGAATGGAACTTGTTCCTGGTGGCGCATTTATTATGGGTAAAGCCGATGATGATCTTGCAGGAATACATGATGCACCAGCTAAAACAGTTACTGTTAGAGCATTTTATATGGATGCAACAGAAATTACAAATAGCGAATACAGGCAATTTGTTAATTGGGTTAGAGACTCAATTGTTAGAATGAAGCTTGCTATTTTAGCAGATGATATTGGTAAAGTTCCAGAAGATGGAGGTATTGGTGAGTTTGCATTTAAAGATGCAGATACAGCAAATATGTCTGTTTATGAAAAGTATATGTTTGAAAACTATACAGGCTTAGGTCCAACAGGGTATGAAGGAAGAAAATTAAATAAAGATGTAGATTTAATTTTTGATACTGCTGAATATCCAGATGAATGGTATGCTGAAATAATGGATACTATGTATTTACCATTAGAAGAATCTTATAATGGACAACGTACTTGGGATGTGAAAAAGTTTAAATTCCAGTACAGCTATATGGATATTCAAGAAGCTGCTAAAAAAAGAGGAGTAAAACGTAAAGATGTTATTATAAAAGAAGAAATTGAAGTTTATCCAGATACTACAGTTTGGATTAGAGATTTCGCATATTCTTATAACGAACCTATGCATAACGATTATTTTTGGCATGATGCTTATAGTGATTACCCAGTTGTAGGACTTACTTGGAAACAAGCAAAAGCTTTTTGTGAGTGGAGAACTATTAACAAGAATTCATATCAAAAATCTAAAAAATCAGCTTTTGTAAATACTTTTAGATTGCCTTCAGAGGCAGAATGGGAGTATGCAGCAAGAGGTGGTTTACAAGCAGCAACGTACCCTTGGGGCGGGCCTTATACTAAAAGTGATAGAGGTTGTTTTATGGCAAACTTTAAACCAGTAAGAGGTGATTATGCTGCGGATCAAGCATTGTATACTGTAGAAGCTAAGTCTTACGATCCTAACGATTTTAACTTATATAATATGGCTGGAAATGTTTCAGAATGGGTGAATGCATCTTACGATCCTTCATCTTATGAATACTCTTCTACAATAAATCCTAGTGTAAATGATAAAGAAAACCAACGTAAAGTTGTTAGGGGAGGTTCTTGGAAAGATGTAGCTTACTTTTTACAAGTTAGTTCTAGAGATTACGAATATGCAGATTCTGCAAGAAGTTATATAGGATTTAGAACCGTTCAAGATTATATGGGGACACAAGTAACTAAAAACGGTAAAAACAAATAATCAATCACAATAATAATAACTATTAATTTAACCTACTTAAGTATTTATACTTAAAATTAAAACCGAAAATTATGGCAAAGTCAAAAGCAAACAAGAAATTTATGAATATGTCTTACGGACTAGGAGCAGCAATTGTAATAATTGGAGCACTATTCAAGATTATTCACTTCGAAATTGGACCTTTAACAGGTAACGTAATGTTAACTATAGGTCTTGTTACTGAAGCAATTATTTTTACACTTTCAGCATTCGAACCAGTTGATGATGAATTAGATTGGTCGTTAGTATACCCTGAATTAGCAAGTGGACAACAAGCTACTGGTAAAAAAGAAGAAAGCACTCAAGGTATGTTATCTAAAAAATTAGATGATTTATTAAAAGAAGCAAAAATTGATGGCGAATTAATGGCTAGTTTAGGAGATAGCATTAAAAACTTTGAAGGAGCAGCAAAAAACATATCATCTACTATAGATTCTGTTGAAGCTACTAAAAAGTATGGTGAAGAGTTATCTTTAGCTGCATCACAAATGGAGTCTTTAAATAGCTTATACAAAACACAATTAGAAAGCGCTAGTCGTCAATCTTCAATTAACGAAGAATCTGCTGAAAATGCTGCTAAATTAAAAGAGCAAATGCAAGCTTTAGCTTCTAACTTATCATCATTAAATGGTGTTTATGGAGGTATGTTAACTGCAATGAATAAAAACTAATTAGGAGTTATCCCAAATTAATAATTAACCAAAAAACTAATTAGACATGGCAGGAGGAAGTTTATCACCTAGACAGAAAATGATTAACTTGATGTATTTAATATTTATAGCGATGCTAGCTTTAAATATGTCAAAAGAAGTGCTTTCAGCATTTGGATTAATGAACGAAAAGCTAACCGAATCTAATACAGCAGCTACATCACGTAACGCAAGTTTTATGGAAGGTTTAGCTCAAAAAGCGGCAGACCAGCCAGCTAAATATGAGCCTTTAAAAGCTAAAGCAGACCAAATTAAAACTTTGGCATCTACTTTTGATTCGTATTTAAACGATTTAAAAAGTAAAATGACTGCTAAAATTGATGATCCTACGGATTATGAGATTATGGATAAAGGTGATTACCTTGATGAAAATTTCTTTAAAGGAGATAAGGTAAAGGAAGAAGGACAAGAGTTTTTAGCACAAATTTCTGCATTTAGAGATGGTGTTGCAAAAGTTTTATCTGATGATAAAAATATGCAAGGAGTTGTTAAAGATGTTCAAAATAAATTCTCTACTGAAGAAGTTTCAAACAGAGACGGAGTTAAACAAAGTTGGTTAGATTACCATTATAAAGGATTTCCTTTAGTGGCATCTTTAACTAAAATGACACAACTTCAAGCAGATATTAAAACTACTGAATCTGAAGTATTATCAAATATGATGCAAGGAACGCTTTCTAGTGAAGTGTCTATGACAAATTATACTACTTTATTAGAAACTTCAAAATCAGCTTACTTTAATGGTGAGATATTTGACGGAGAAATTGTTTTAGGTAGAACAGATGAATCTACAAAACCAAACAGAGTTGAATTAACCTTAGATGGTAGAAAACTTGTTGAAGGTAAAGACTTTACTATAGAAGGTGGTAAAGTGAAATTGAAATTTAATTCTGGAAATCCAGGTGAACATAAAATTGAAGGTAATTTAATTTTTGCTCAAGATGGAGAAGAAATTGAAGTTCCTATAAAAACTTCATTTGCAACGGTGCCAAAACCAAATGCAGCAACTATTTCTGCAGATAAAATGAATGTAGTATATAGAGGTGTTAAAAACCCAATGACTATTTCTTTTGCTGGTGTTTCGAATAATAAAGTAGTTGCAAATGCACAAGGATTATTTAGAGTTAGAGGTAGTAGATACATTATGGATGCTACTAGAATTAAAGGTAGAGAAGTAACTATTAATGTTACTGGTACATTACCAGATGGACAAAGAGTGTCTGATAATGCAAAATTCAGAATTAAAGATTTACCAAAACCAACAGGTACAATTAGAGGTGAAGATGGTGCAATAAAAATGCAACGTAAGAGTCTTGAGATTTCTACTATTGGAGCTAAATTTGATGATTTCGATTTCGAATTACCATTACGTGTTACAGGATTTAAATTTAAAGTTCTTGGTCAACCAACAATAAATGTTAGTGGAAGTAAGTTAGATAGTAGAGCAAAAGGAGCGTTGCGTAAAGCAAAACGTGGATCTGCTGTTCAAATATTTGATATTGTTGCTAAAGCTAATGGTGTTAGTGTGATACTTAAAAAAGTATCTCCAGTATTTGTTGAGCTTACAAACTAAAAATATTGGGTAAAACCTAATAATTAAAAGTATTAAGAAGATGAAAATAAAAAGTTTTTTATTAATCGTTGCAACTGTTTTTACAGTATCTAGCATGTTTGCACAAGCAAATATATTAAATGCAAAAAGTCCTGATGAAATTGGGGTAAGAACTGAAGCGCAAAAGGCAGTCGATAATGATAAACCATTAGAATATGGTTACGTTGACGATAGAGATATCCTTTTTTCTAAAATGACGTGGGAGAAAGTCGTTCTTGATGAGCGTTCTAACTTTCCTTTATACTATCCTGTAGATACTAATAATATTGGTAGTGATAGACGTTCATTATATGATGTGCTTATGAAGAACGTTAAAAATGGTAAAATTAAAAACCTTTATGATGATTCTTATTTTACAACAAAGCGAACTTTAAAAGATATTGAAGCTGCATTAGTTAAAATTGACACTACCGAGTTAGGTATTGAACAAATAAATGCTGGTGAAGAATTATCTGCTGAGTATATTAATAAAAGAGATATAACAGCAGCTGATATTACTGAATATTGGATAAAAGGACTTTGGTATTTTGATAAGCGTCAAGCTGAGTTAAAATACAGGTTATTAGGACTTGCACCAGTTGCACCCGATGTAAATTTTATTGATGATGATGAGCCAGATTTAGTACCACTTTTTTGGATATTTTTTCCAGATGCAAGAGAGGTATTGCATGAAGCAAAATCATTTAATAACGAGAATAGTTCGATTCCTTTTTCTTTCGATCATATATTAAACTCTAGACGTTTTCACGGTTATATTTATAAAGAAGAAAATGTTCAAGGTGATAGAAAAATTAGCGAATACGTATCTCAGAATGCTTTAATGCAGTTATTAGAATCTGAAAGAATTAAAGATAAAATTAGAGATTTTGAATTAGATATGTGGACTTATTAAGTCACATTTAAATTAAATATATAAATGCCCACTTTTATAAAGTGGGCATTTTTTTTAACCTAAAATTAAAAATGTTTTTATCATTCCTATAAAGACAAGAATCCATTATTCTTATTACTTTTACATAAGTATGAAAATAGATTATATAGTTGTAGGTATTGGATTAGCTGGTATTAACTTTTGTGAACAATTAAAAGCGAATAATAAAACCTTTATTGTTTTTGATAATAAGTCACAACAATCATCAACAGTTGCAGGTGGTTTATATAATCCAGTAGTTTTAAAACGTTTTACTTCAGTTTGGAAAAGTAAAGAGCAGCTACAAATTGCTTTACCAATATATAAACGCTTAGAAGAAGCTTTAGATGTTAAGTTAGATTATAAAATTCCTGTTTACCGTAAGTTTGCTTCACTTGAAGAACAAAATGATTGGTTTACAGCTTCAGATAAACCAACACTTACAGAATATCTTTCTACAAAAATCATTAAAAATGAAAATCAAGCTATTGATGCATCTTTCGGTTTTGGTGAAGTGTTACAAACTGGAAGAATAGATGTTAAAACTCTAATTGAATCATATAAAAAAGACTTGTTAGAAAATGAGTTGTTATTTGAAAATGTATTTAATTATGATGAATTAAATATTTTAGATGATGGTATTCAATATGAAAGCATAGAAGCAAAACAAATTGTATTTTCTGAAGGTTTTGGAGTAACAGAAAACCCATATTTTAATCATTTACCATTAGTGCCAACAAAAGGTGAATTACTAATTATATATGCACCAGATTTAAAAATAGGCTATATTTTAAAAGCTGGAGTATTTTTAATTCCGTTAGGAGACGATTTGTATATAGTTGGCGCAACCTACGAATGGGAAGACACAACAAATACAATTACCAAAAAAGCTAAAGAAGAGCTTTTAAACAAGCTAAAAAAGGTAATTAACTGCTCTTTTAAAGTAGTTAATCAAGTAGTAGGAATTAGACCTACAGTTAAAGATAGGCGCCCGTTAGTTGGTAAACACCCAATTTATAAAAATATGTTTGTACTTAATGGTTTAGGAACAAGAGGTGTTATGATTGGTCCTTATGTGTCAAAACAACTCTTTAATTTTATTGAAAACGGAATTCCTTTAGAAAAAGAAATTGACATTAAACGATTTGAATAATGTTTTATGAAAAGTAGTGGTTTTGCGTTAAGGATAGTAGCGGCATCCTTTTTGAGTTGCTGTTTTTTCAGCACGAGAAAAGATATAGAGAATAGCCTGACTTTTGAGAAGCAAAAGTAACGCCCAAAGTATTATTTTTTAGCAAGCGATTTATCGTAATGTATAAAAAAGTTAATCCAAATATTTCTAGAAAGCCTTAAAATAACTGGCATAAAAACAATTAATGTTGCCACTATTGAGATGAAAATGGTATCTATGTTTGCATGAAAAACATAAAATGAAATTACAAAAGCGGCGACCGCAAAAGCAATACCAACGGGATAACTTACATACATAGAGCCATAAAAAAAGGAAGGCTCCATCTTATATTTTGTGTTGCAATTGCTACAATTTTCGTGCATGCTTAATGCTTCAAGAATTTTATATGGGTTTTTGTTTTTAAACATAGATTCGTGATGGCATTTCGGACAGTAACCAGTTAAAATACTATATAATTTTGTTCCTTTTTTAAACATAATATTTATGTATTTTTGCAAGCGCAAATATGAAGCAAAAGTAAGTTTTTAATAATTAAAGCTTTGTAATATAAGTTACATTTATATGATGAACATTCATAATTTATCGATTTCATTTCAAGGAGAATACCTGTTTGAAGACATAACTTTCAAATTAGGTAACGGAGATAGAATAGGGTTAATAGGGAAAAATGGTGCAGGTAAATCTACGATGCTAAAAATATTATCGAAAGAAATGGAACCCGATACGGGGCAAATTGCTGCTGATAAAGAACTTAAAATTGGATTTTTAAAACAAGATATAGATTTTGTTCTAGGTAGAACGGTGCTTGATGAAGCTTATGAAGCTTTTACTGAGATTAAGCAGTTAGAAGCAAAAATGGATATCGTTAACACCCAAATGGCTGAACGTACGGATTATGAAAGTGATGGCTATCATCAACTTATGGTTGATATTAATGATATTCAACATCAATATGAAATTTTAGGAGGTTATAACTATCAAGGTGATACTGAAAAAATTCTACAAGGACTTGGTTTTCAACGTCAAGATTTTAATAAATTAACGGATACGTTTTCTGGAGGTTGGCGTATGCGTATTGAGTTGGCAAAACTACTTTTACAGAATAATGATATTTTGTTATTGGATGAGCCAACAAACCATTTAGATATTGAATCTATTATTTGGTTGGAAGGTTTTTTAAAAAATTATCCAGGAGCTGTGGTTATTGTTTCGCATGATAAAATGTTTTTAGATAATGTAACAAATCGAACTATAGAAATTTCATTAGGTCGAATTTATGATTACCCAAAACCGTACACTAAATATTTAGTATTACGTGAAGAATTGAGAACGCAACAATTAGCATCTCAAAAAAATCAGCAAAAACAAATAGAACAAACCGAAAAGCTTATTGAGAAGTTTCGTGCTAAAGCTTCAAAAGCAACCATGGCACAATCACTTATAAAAAAGCTAGATAAGATTGATAGAATTGAAGTTGATGAGGATGATAATAGTGTAATGACGCTGAATTTTCCAATATCTATAACTCCAGGGAAAGTGGTGGTTGAAGCAGAAAAGGTATCAAAAAACTATGGTGATAATCAGGTTTTAAAAAACATAGATTTACTTATAGAACGCGATAGTAAAACGGCTTTTGTTGGACAAAACGGACAGGGAAAATCAACTTTGGCTAAAATTATTGTTGGTGATATAAAGTTTGATGGCTATTTAAAACTGGGACATAATGTACAGATTGGGTATTTTGCTCAAAATCAAGCTGAATATTTAAATGGTAGTAAAACAGTTTTAGATACCATGATAGATGCTGCTAATGAAACCAACAGAAGTAAAGTAAGAGATATTTTAGGGTCATTTTTATTTAGAGGTGAAGAAGTAGATAAATATGTGCGAGTGCTTTCTGGAGGAGAACGTAACCGTTTAGCATTAGCAAAGTTAATGTTGCAACCATTCAATATTTTAATAATGGATGAGCCAACAAATCACTTAGATATAAAATCTAAAAATGTTTTAAAAGAAGCTCTTAAAAGATTTGAAGGTACTTTAATATTAGTGTCGCATGATAGGGATTTTTTACAAGGTTTAACCAATTTAGTTTATGAGTTTAAAGATCATAAAATCAAACAGTATTTAGGTGATATTGATTATTATTTAGAGCAACGAAAAGTTGAAAATTTACGTGAAGTAGAAAAGCGAACAATTGTTAAAAAGGAAAAACCTAAAGAAAAGAAACAAGAATCTTACGAAGACCAGAAAAAAATGAAATCTTTAAATAATAGGTTAAGTAAAGTTGAATCTCAGATTAATCAATTAGAAAAGGAAATTAAAGAAACAGATTTGTCTTTAGAAATTAATTATGAAGAGGTTAGTTCTCAGCCAAATTTCTTTGATAATTATCAAAAAAAGAAAAGAGATTTGCATGAATTTATGCAAAAATGGGAAAATATTCAGCTTGAAATCGAGCAGTTCATCGATTAGTAAATGTTAAAATTTAATGTATTTTGTCGAATAAAATAGTTTTTAGTCTGTTTTAGGGTTACTTTCGTAAGAGAATTAATCCCAAATTTATTCGACATGAAAACTTTAAAACTTATAGTTGTATGCTTTTTTATATCAGCATACTCTTTTGCTAATGTTTCCTCAAATGAAAAAGAAGCATTAATAGCTTTATATAATTCTACAAACGGAAGCCAATGGAACTCCACATGGGATCTTAATGCCTCTGTAGATTCTTGGTATGGTATCACAGTTGAAAATAATCAAATTGTTGAAATTAACTTACCATTTAATAATCTTAACGGAAGTTTGCCACAAGAAATAGGAAACCTTATTTCATTAAGAAAAATGAATTTTGGTTTTAATAAATTAACAGGAGTAATTCCATCATCATTAAAAAACTTAAAAGCGTTAACGTCTTTAGAGTTGTTTATGAATGGGTTTGAAGGTAATATTCCTTCTGAGTTAGGAGAATTAACAAACTTAGAGTCATTAAAATTATACAGTAATAAACTTACAGGGAATATTCCAACAGCATTAATGAATTTAACCAATTTAAAGGAGCTTTTATTAGGAAGTAATTTTTTAACAGGTACAATTCCAAATCAAATTTTTGCTTTATCAAAATTGGAAAAACTTAGTTTTATGGATAATAAAATGGACGGAGAAATTCCTGTAGAAATTGCACAATTATCACAATTAGAAGAATTATTATTATCTAGTAACCAATTTTCTGGAGACTTACCAATGGAGTTTATGAGCTTAAAAAAGTTAAATACTTTTATGGTTAGCGATAATAATTTAAATCAAGAATATATAAGTGTATCTGGTAAAAACCCACCAAATTTAATGAATTCGGAATTACTTAATGCGACGGCAATATTAGATATTGAAAAAGATTAAGTTAGTAAGAGTAAAGTTTCATAAATTAAATTAGTTTAAAACAGATAGCAACATGCTATCTGTTTTTTATTTATACTCTAGGGTATTGTTTTACATGTTGGCGCTGTTATTGTAAACTACTACAATAATAAACTAAGCTTTAGTAAGGGAAGTTGTAAACAAATTTTAGCATTTATTCAGTTTTAAAATTCAGAATTAATGGACTCTCAAGTATATAGCATTTAACTACAATATTTTTTATTTTAATTGTTGCTAAAGTTAAAAAGGATTGTATATTTGCAGTCTTATATCGCGGGATAGAGCAGCAGGTAGCTCGTTGGGCTCATAACCCAAAGGTCACTGGTTCGAGTCCAGTTCCCGCTACTAGCAAAGACAGGGGTTTCAATTTATTGAAACCCCTTTTTTATTTCAATGGGTACAATATAGGTACAAGTTTTTGTGATTTTCCTATGCTTATTTTAAAGAGCTTTCAATTTCCTAAAAGCCCTTTTTATTTTTCTGTACAATATTTGATAATTTCTTTCGCTTAATGGATATTTGATATATTTTGATTTCATTTAGTATTTGATATAAAAATTTGTCATTGTTTTTCATAATGGTATCAATTCTTTTTAACTTTAATCAAAATATAATTCTTTTTCATTTACAATTTTTACAAGATTTATTAGATAATAGAGAACAAGATAATTGGTGGCATGACTACAAAGAATTTTGCGGTAATATAAAAGAGGTTGATACAGACCTATATGTTCAAGCATTACCTTTTTTACTAAAGAAATTAGAGAACAATTATGCGATTAGAAACCTTAGAATAGCATTAGAACTTGAAGCAAAAAACAAGGCTTCCTTTGGTAAAGAAATTTACGCAAAGACAATAGAATCTAATAATCCAAATTTATATTTAATTCTAACGGATGTTCTTTCTGGATTGTACCATTCAGAACAAAAGCTTGCAATTGATAAAATTAAGAGCTTAATAAGTGATGTCGATGTGGGTCTAAGCAAAATAGGTATACAAAGTCTAGCTAAAATTGATTTATCAAATGCTAAAACACCTATAGCGTTTGTGGGTTGGATTGAAAAACAATTTAGTAGCATTGTAAATAATGAAACTCTAACTGAGTTATGGTCATCAGTTTTCTTCACGGTTAGAAATAAAAGAACTGTACTAAAAAATGCTGATACAATTATAAAGAAACAGACTATTGAAATTCAATTAGAACTCATTTACTTCCTAGATTACAATGTAGATATAGAAAAGGAAATATATCTGTTTGAAAAGTACTTGCCTTTATTACTTCATATTGAGTTTGAGCATAATGGTGCATATAGTCAATTAGCATATAGATTAGAAAGTGTAGCTAAAACAAATTTAGACTTGGTTGTTGATTTTATTACCGATTGGGTGGGTGCAAGTGAGGAAAATGCTGGAAAGATAGAATACTTCAATCATTTGCTAAATACATTATGTGATGATTTTTATTCTGATTTTCAAAAGTTATATACAAATTGGCTAAATAAAGACAATCCCAATTTTCATATTGCCATTTTTGAAATGAATAGTGCTAGATATATGAGAAATCTTTCAGGATTAACGGTTTCTGAAGAAGTGATAAAACACTTTTCAGATTATGATATTGAATATATTACTTATAAAATACTCGCATTCGTTTATGATAAAGACACATCTATATACTTAGTTTATTCTATACTGGAGTATAAAGCAGATAATAAAGAGGTCGTTCCTTTTTTGTCAGATTTGTTTATAGATCATTTCATCTTTAATTATTATTCTGTTATAGAGTTTTTAAATTTAAAGAAGAAGACTGCCAGTACAAAACTCAAAAAAATTATAAACAGTATTGTTTGAACTTAGTAATTCTTATAAATCAGAAATCTTAGGGTGGTCTGTTATGTGTGAATAATGTTGTCATACGGCAAAAAAATAGCGTGGAGATGTGTCCTAAATGTAGAGGTACTGGTATACCTTGACTCAAAGACAGCAATAAGCCCACGCCTTACCGTGGGCATTAGTCTATTGCCTTCCAATTGAGTCAATTTTTGAAAATTACCAGTTTTCTACAATCAATGGAATTCTTAGCTAATGCTTATTTTATATGTTTTTGTTAAATTATTTTTCTATATGTTGTTATTTATTGTTTGTTGAATTTAAGGTAGTGATTCCAAAAATCACACCAAATATTTTTTTACTTTTTTAAATTTTAAGAATTGAAGGGTATTAAATTATTATCTGCAAAAGAGCTGCAAGATGTATCTGTGTATTCTAGTTTTCTTTAAAAAATTTATGAGCATAATATTTTTGGTCGCTCAGAGGCTTTAACTTTCCGTTTGTAATTGAGTGAAATTTCGCTGATATTGGTTTTGAATTCATCTGTCATGCGATAGACTATGACAGATGAATGAAGTTAAAAATACGCACTTTATTAATCGTAATATAATATTTTTCGTACATTCGTATTAGCTAACAAGTCTAACTAAAAATAGCTAAAAAATTAATCCCTAAGAATTAATTACTCAAAAAACCATTTAACTATTTTATGAAAGAAAATTATTCTGTTTTAATCGTCGATGATCATTTAATGATTATTGAAGGTTATAAAACCGCTTTAAAGTTTGGCTTTTCTAAATTCACTGATGCAAAATTAAAAGTTGACTATGCTATTAATTTTAATGGAGCAGTTGAAAAGATTAATTACTCAATAAAGTCTAAAAAATACGATTTGGTTGTTTTGGATCTCAGTATTCCACCATGCAATAAAAATCGAATGAATACAGGTGAAGATTTAGGGAAATGGATAAGGGTGATATCACCAATAACCAAATTATTGATAGTTACTCAATTTGACGATAACATCAGAATAAATAATTGCCTAAATCAACTTCAGCCAGAAGGATTTTTAATAAAATCAGAAATTGCTTCATCATTAGACTTAGTTGCTGCGGTTCACAGTATCTTATTCGATAAATTACATTATGGCAAAAGTGCGTCTGAAATTTTAAAAAGCCGACATCTATCAGATTTTCAAATAGATAAGATTAGCGTTCAACTTTTGCATGAGATGTCCAATGGTGCAAGCATGAAAGAACTAGTTGGTTTGATTCCATTGTCAAAAGGAGGTATACAAAAAAGGAAGAAACAACTAAAAACAGTATTCGAAATAAAAAATAATAGTGATAGAGATTTAGTTCTTAAGGCTAGAAATGCAGGATTTATATAGTTTTCGTAAAAATTTTTAATATAAAAGCCAAAAAGTTTACTAAGTGTAGATTTTTTGGCTTTTATATTAAATAACAAACTACTATATTTTTGTGTTCTTGCTAAAAGGGGAAGCTTAATTTTCTTAATAGTGAACAATCAAGATTTAGCGCACATATTAATATCTAAATACTTAAAGAAGAGTAATTATTATTTTTCTGAAAGTAAGATTAAACTTTTGTTAAATAGTCATCCAGAATTCCCAAGCTTAAAATCAATCACAGATACCTTAGATAGTTTAAATGTTGAAAATCTTGTTGTTAATTTACCGATAAATTCTATTGATAAATTACCTAAAAAATTTATAGCAGTTTTAAAAAATGGTGAGCTATGTTTAGTTAATAAGAGTATAAAAAAGGTTACGCTAACTACTCAATCGCTCACGAAAGTTGATAAGAGTATTTTAGAGTTTCAAAATGATTGGACTGGTGCGCTTTTGGCTGTTGAAAAATCAGGCTTAAAAGTTCCTAAAAATTTAATATTAAGATATTTAGGGTTAACCTTTTTGTTGTTTATCTTATTTTATAATAGTAATTTTGAAAGATTCATTACACCTTTATTTTCTCTAATAGGCTTGATTCTAAGTGTTCTCATTGTAAGGAAAGAACTTGGATTGTCAGACAATCTATCTCAAAAAATTTGCTACAATGGAGAAAGGGTTAATTGTGATTCTGTTATAAATTATAAAGGAGGGTATGTTTTAAGTGAAATATCATTCGCAGATTTAAGTTTCATCTTTTTTTCTTCACTAACAGTTATTAGTTTTTTTCTCGGTTTCGATTATCTTTTCTATATAGTTCTGTTATTCTTGTGTATTCCTGTTATTTTTTATTCTGTCTTTCTACAAGGTATAAAAATCAAGCAATGGTGTACCCTTTGTTTGTCAACTTCATTTGTAATATTACTTATGAATACAGAACTAATATTAAATGATTTTGATATAGCTTTTAACTTTTTGTTTTGGAAGCGAAGCCTGTCCATTTTTATAGTAACATTTCTTATCTGGATGTATATCAAACCTCGTATTCGTAGATATATTGATTTAATTGGAATAGAATTGGATAACCTTAAACTAAAAAGGAATTTTAAATTATTCAATGATCTATTAACTCAAAATAAGAAGGTTGAAACAAGTTCAATTAGGAAATTAAGTGTTGGTTCAAATACCCCAAAAACAATTATAGATATTGTTATTAGTCCTACTTGTAATTTTTGTGAAAAAACTTTTAATGTTTTCAGGGGAATACTTGAGACGAATAACCATAATGAAAAGATTCAAGTAAATTTTGTTTTTAATACAAAAATTGAATATGAGGACGACGTTGGAAGATGTATTTCGGCTCAAATATTAAACTTGAATCAAGAGTCTAGTGCTATTGAATCTTACAATGCAATGAAGTTTTGGTTTGATAATAAAAACTATAATAAATGGAAGGAAAAATACAATTATGTTGACAGTAAAAATTCTGAAATTTTAATAGAGAATACTAAGTGGTGTGAGTTAAATAATATCCACCATACACCCCAAGTAATAATCAATGGATATTTATATCCTTCTGAATTTGATTTAACAGATATAGAATACCAAATTGAAAATTTAATAAGGTAGTACACACATAAAAAATATCTTTTCGCGAAAGATAGACTGATTCTTGACAGTCGTTAAATGTTCAAGTATTAATCAATTTTTAAATTATATTATTATGTTAAAAAACATTTTAAATTTAGAAGGTGCTCAAGAATTGAGCAAGCAGCAGCAAAAGGCTGTTAATGGAGGTCAAAAATGTCAAAGTAGACCAGCTGGAGGGCTTTTTGAAAATGACGGTGAAGGTTCTGGAACTTACAACGGTGGGAATGTAGCCAATTGTTGTCAAGTTCGATGCAGACCATCATTTATAGGCATTGGTTTTGGCTCATGTTCAGCATGGGAAGATGCTCCTTGCTAGTCATTTGTAGCACTCAATTTGACTACCTTAATTCACATTAGGGTAGTTTTTGATTTTTATTAATACTAAATTGTGATTTTATGCTAAAAGATATATTAAGTATAGGGGGGGCTCAAGAATTGAGTAAATCTCATCAAAAAAATATTAATGGTGGAGGAAAATGCAGGGTTTTGGAAATGAGCAGTAGTAACCAAACAGGTTCGGTAAGCACATGTCTGGTACAATGTAGACCTACTGTTTTTGGGATTGGTGTGGATTCTTGGTCTGAACCGTTTACTATACCGTGTTAGTAGTTTTGAAATGAAAGATTTTTTTTATAAAACTAATATTCAATTATTTAAATAATACAAATCATGAAAAAGTCAATGGTACTGTTAATTGTAATGCTTGTTACAAATTCAGTTTTTGCTCAAATTAAAGTTGTTGATAGCATTACAAATAAAGGAGTGTCCTATGTAGCAATAACTTTTGAAAAAAATAATGGTCTATATACTGATGATGATGGGATTTTTAGTTTGGATGAAATAAAGAGTGAACAAATATCGCTCTCATGTATGGGGTATAGTAGTAAAACTATAAGTTTAAAATCAATCCAAAATAATACAATTTATTTAAGTCCTACCAATTATGAACTTTCAGAAGTCATCATTTCTGATAAGGCAAGAAAAAGTAAAACCAAAAGAGTAAAGCCAAACAAGCACAATGATTTTATGCAATCTCATAGATTAAGTATTGGTGGAGAGTTAGCCATGTACATACCTAACGATTATAGTAACAATGATATTGAATTAAAGAGTTTAACGATACCAATAGTTACAAAAACAATTTCTTTTGATAAAAGCATGGAAGGCAAATCTCAACGAGTAAAAAAACTTCCTTTTTCAGCATTATATAAAATTTCATTTTATGCCAATGAGGAAAATAAGCCAGGTGAACAATTTAATTATGAAGATATTACTGTTCTTCTTGACGAAAAATCGACAAAAGTAGATGTTGACTTAGAAAAATATAATATAACATTACCAAAAGAAGGGTTTTTTATTAGTCTTTTAAATTTAGGTAAAACAGATGAAAATGGTAAGTTAATCCCGACAACACCTTTTGAGTTAAAAGAAGTAGGCAACCGCATGGTTAAGTTTGCGAGACCGACTAAACCCTACTTTCCTGTTTATTACGAAGAAAATAAAAACCAAACATTTTTTAGATATTCTTTTAATGATGATAAAAGGTGGATTACTTTTTATAAACATGGAAAGAAGAAAGAAGGAGAATATCATAATATTGGTTTGGGTTACGAATTAAAGATTTATTAAATCAGACCTAAACTATCAATATGAGTTTTCCTTTTTATAATCAAATAGATTTTAAAACCTGAGTTCGATTAATATTTAAGTAGATTTTATTAGTAAAAAAGATAGATTTTCAGTAAATTAAGGTTCTGATATTCAATTCGTTAATCTAAAAATCTATCTATGATAATCTACTATAAAATT